>OGSE01000008.1_pt1 | contig 266943 bp, 257 predicted proteins | sample 1573791 | NCBI WGS metagenome assembly OGSE01 (sample SAMN03295813, study PRJEB24534) | human gut metagenome | isolation source: fecal sample 3 from infant 2 | host: Homo sapiens | place: USA: Pittsburgh, PA | collected 2014-07
CCCAGCCTTCCAAGCTGGTTGCGAGGGTTCGATTCCCTTCACCCGCTCCATATGCGTCATTAGCTCAGCTGGATAGAGCGTCTGGCTACGGACCAGAAGGCCTGGGGTTCGAATCCTCAATGACGCGCCAATTATTTATTAGAAGTGTTGATATTCAGCACTTCTTTTTTGTATGTGCATAATTTGGGTTTTATAATTTTGTATTTGAAAATTTATTTAAAATTTACTAATACAGTTTTTTGATGTGTTAATTGATGTTTATATTAAAGTTAGAGTCTTCCATTAGTTTTATAATTATATGATTCAGATTTATCGTGTTTCAGTAGCTATACTTTTAATATATGATGGCTAATAGATAACTTTTTAATTAATTGATATATCTATAGACTAATTATTAGTCTCTTGAAGAATTTTATATTTTTTAATATTTCCTTTTTTAGTTTTGATTTATACATGTGCATCATCTATTTTTATTTGAAGTAAATTTCATTATTTCTATGCTACAAAATACTAGATAACTTTATTCTTTTCTTAATATATACATTTGTCATCTATGTATATCATTAATTATTTTTTATAAAAGAAGTTTAATCTAATGAAGTTTATAATAGATATTTAATTTATATTTCTTACTTTCATTTACGGCAAGGATAAGAATATCAATATTTTAAATGCTTATTTTTCTTGTTTTATAAATTTGTATTTATCAGTGTAAAATTCTATAGCCTGCATTTTCTTCTAGAATGGTTTGTTGAATTATTAATATTTAACTCTAATTTTATATAATCATAATATAATTCCAAATGTTTTATATCCTTGATATTAAAGCCTTTTAATACCTCATCTAAAATATATAGTCGAAGAAATAACCGATATAATCAACAATTCAAGCCTTAAGCATTATGAAGACGAGGCGATAGCCTATAGATCTATTAATAGAAGATTGGTAGATATAAGCAAGAATAAACAGGCTGAGAACATAGTAAATAATTCTATGGAAAGATTGATCTTAGGAAATGCTAACATTACAAAGTCTTTAGGAGTTGTCTACAATGGGGAGAACATCCTTCTTAATGACTTCTATAAGAAAACCTTAAATCAAGCAACCTTTAAGGTAACAAGGGGAGCTTTTTCTAGTCAACAAGTAGTAAGAAGTATAGTAAATGATTTATCTAACTCAGGAATAAGAGTTATAAACTACCAACAATCAGGAAGAAATTATACAGTTGAGTCAGCAAGCAAGATGCTTGTAAGAACTACACTTAATCAGATGACTGGGGAAATATCTTTGGCGAATGCAAGGGATATGGAGCAAGACCTTATGGAGATATCCGCCCACGCTGGAGCTAGACCCTCTCACGCAGAATGGCAGGGGCAGGTTGTTTCTTTGTCAGGAGATAACACCAAATATTTAAGCTTAGACGATATAGGCTACGGAGATGTAGGTGGATTTCTAGGTGCGAATTGTCGCCACAACTGGTATCCATTTTTTGAGGGAATATCTGAAAGAGCATGGACTAAAGAAATGCTAGAAGATATAGATCCTGAGCCTTTTGAGTTCGAAGATAAGGAATACACCTTCTACGAAGCAACCCAAAAACAAAGACAAATAGAAAGAACCATCAGAAAATACAAGCATAGAGTTATGATGCATGACAAGGTAGGAGACGACGAAAGCAAGCTTATCGCACAGGTCAGATTACAAAGGCAAAGACAGCTTTATAAAGACTTCAACAAAGCTGGAAAGCTTCGTCCTACTACTGTAAACACCAGCGTTTATGGGTATAATAAGAATAAGTATTTTGAAGAATTAAAACAGAGTAATAGGTATAAAATATATAATGAAAGAATATCAGGAACTTACTTGGATAATGCAACCTTTGCTAGTGAAAAATCATTAAAAATACATTTAAAGAAGCATTTAAAAGAATTTGATAATATAAGCGAAGAAGAATATGTACAAAAAGCAAGAGATTTATTAAATGCTGAGCTATCTGATAGTATTAAAGGCTTTATGACTCAACAAAAAACAATATTAAAATATAATGTTAAAAATAATGAGTTTGTAGTTGGAAACCCTAAGGGATTTATTTCAACATTCTATAAACCATCAAGAGGTATTAACTATTGGAAAGATGAGGTAAAACGATATGAAATATTCAGAGGGAACTATGATTAAATGTCCTGTCTGTGGTAAAGATGTAGGATTATATGATATTTGTGAAAATTGTGGTTATCAAAACACTGGAGAAGAAAATATTGATGGCGGACCAAATAAAGTTACACTTAAAGAAGCGATTGAAAATTATAAAGAACTTGGTATTTCTGACCCAAATGATGATTATTGCAAAATACTTTTAAAGGAAAGAAATAAAAATGATTGAAAACTTTAAAATAATACTAAAGATTCTAATATCTTTAAATAAATCGCTTGACGAAGAATATTTTGATCCAGACTTAATATCAGCTAGTACACTAGGTATTACAGAAATGAGAAGAAACAATCTTCTTGAAATGCTATATGATGCCGGATATATAAAGGGATTGACAGTCAAGTATTATGTAGATGGAGATTTTGTAGTTACTAATTTAGGTAAAACAAAAATAACTTTAAAGGGGTTAGAATATTTAGAAACTAACACTATTTTTAAAAGAATTCAAAAGACAGCTAAAGGAATTAATGAAATGATTCCTGGAGTATAGGAATATTAGACTAAGCACACTAGCGATTGTTAGGTGTGCTTTTTAATTACAAAAAATGAAATTAACAATAAAATATTATCCAAAACTACCAAAAAGAAAGCGGATACTAATACGAGAGGGCGGAGCTTATGAACAAGCACGCCCATTTTTTATTAACGTTGTGAGGACATTTCTATTTTATAGAAAAATTTTAGTAAAATATTTTATCCTTTATTATTTATATCAACATCAATCATAATGTATAGTAATGATTTTTGATAAAAGTTTTATATAGTTTTATTTTTTTAAAAAATTCATTCATTTATTCTTTATCTACTACATACTCACAAAAATGAAATATAATAGTTTATTAATATTAAGTTAGACAAATAAAAAGACGATTAATAATTATTATCGCCTTCTAATTTGCATTATTCTAAATTAATGATTTTATTTTGATTCTATATTGTTTTTCTCCGATATAATTTAAGAAATAAACTAACCATTATTAGAGAAATTCCAGTTATTACGAGTGTGTAAAATACAACTATATTAAAAAAAGATGTTATAATAGAAACTAGAAAAATTGCTATTGCTATTTTGCTTATTAAAATAGAACCTGATTTTAATTTAACTAAATTTTCTCTTTCATCAAATTCTTTGATATATAATTCTCTCAATAAATTATCGTCTCTTAAAGCTTTTCGAATTCTAAAGACCCAGAAAACACTAACTATTTCTATTCCTAAGGTCAAGCCGTTAATAAATCCTAATGTTGAATCACTAATATTACTATAATCTTTCAAAATAATATTTCCTATTGCCCAAAATATCAGAGCGAAACCTATATAAGCTTGATATTGTCTCAATCTTTTTCTTAATACTAATTGATAATTTTCCAAATTCATCATATTTCCTCCTCTAGGTCAAAGACATCTTCTATTTTTAAGTTAAAATATTTAGCTATCTTATAAGCTAATGGCAAAGACGCTATGTATTTTTCGGTTTCTATGGATGTAATAGTTTGCCTTGTAACTCCAACGATATTAGCAAGTTCAGCTTGTGATAATTTATTTTCTTTTCTTAATTGGGGGATCTTTGTCTTCAATTAACCACCTACCATATATTGATTAAATAATTTATTTAGATTAAGTATAGTCTGCTTTGCATTTATTGTCAAGTAAACTTTTCATTTACGATTTATATTTTTAAAGAAATTAATTAAATAATTTATGATGAGTAATATTAAAACAAACTTTTAATTTATACATATGTTAAGCATATAAATTAAAAATAATTTAGAAACTATATCTACACTAAACTTTCACGTATTTAAGCAAGTATTAAATCTCCATATTTTATTTTTTATGAGCAAAACGAAGTATGATATACTATATATGAAGGAGATATGATGAATAAAACAGTTATGTTAATTGACGGGTCTAGCTTGATTTTTAGGGCGTTTTTTGCTCTTCCTAAGCTTACCAACAATGACGGAGTGATGACTAATGGCGTGTATGGTTTTTTGACCATGTACAATAACGCCGTTGATAGATATAAACCAGATTATATACTTGTTGCTTTTGATAGAGCATCAAAGACCTTTAGACACAAGGAGTTTAAGGATTATAAGGCGACTAGGGATAAGATGCCTAGCGAACTTTCCTATCAGTTTGGAATCCTAAAGGATATTTTAGATTCTATGGGAGTCAAATACACTGACCTTGATGGGTTTGAGGCAGATGATATTGTAGGAACTTATGCGAAGATGGCTCAAGAGAAGGGTTATAATTCTGTTTTAATAACAGGGGATAGAGATTACCTACAATTAGTCGATGAAAATATTGTAGTAAATCTTACAAAAAAGGGAGTTTCTGAGACTAAAGAATATACTGTTGAAACTATAAAGGAAGAGTTTGGACTTACTCCTAAACAACTAATTGATGTTAAGGGTCTTGAGGGAGATAAGTCAGATAATATTCCTGGTGTCGATGGTATCGGTCCTAAGAAGGCTATTGGATTTATCCAAAAATACGGTTCTATCGAGGGTTTGTATGAAAATATAGATGAAGTTTCAGGTAAGAAAACCAAGGAAAATCTTGTAAATAGCGAAGCTATAGCTTACATGAGCAAGAAAATAGGAACTATAGTTACAAGTGCTCCTGTAGAGTATGAGCTTGAGGAAATAAAACTTGGTGAGGTTGATGAGAAAAGTCTTAGGGAGAAATTTTCTAAGTATAACTTTAATAAATTCTTGGAGGATATGGATGGGGGAAATCCTATCGAGGCAAAAGAATTTACCTATGAAAAACTAGAAGAATATCCTAAATTAGTAGAAGAGATCAAAAAGAATAAAGAATTTACCTTCAAAGTTATCTATGACGGCGATAGATATATCCATAGCAATGCCTATAAAATTGCTATAAAAACTAAGGAAAGCCCAACCTATATTGCTGATCCAGACGAAGAGTTTGTTAAATATATGAAAGAGATTTTCGAAGATAAAATAATACTCAAAAACTCTTTTGATATAAAAGAAGATTTAGTATTACTAGCGAAGTTAGGCATAGATGGAGCCTTGCCATATGATGATATAATGCTTATGCACTATTTGATAGATCCATCTAGGTCTTCCTATGATATGAAAACACTTAGTCAGTCTTATTTAGATTACGAAGTGAACAATCCAGAAGATTTATTGGGCAAGGGCAAGAAAGCTCTAAAATACAAGGACCTAGATTTTGATAAATTAGGTAATTTCATGGCAAGTGAAATAAATGCTATCTATGATGCTAAGGATAAACTCGTAGATAAATTAAACGAATATCACATGTATGATCTATACAAAGAGATAGAAATTGAACTATCCAAGGTTCTTGCCGATATGGAAATAGTTGGATTTGTCACAGATAGAAAAGTCTTAGAAGAACTAAAAGAAGGAATTGATGCGGATATTGACGAACTAACACAAGAAATATATGAGCTTAGCGGAAGTGAATTTAATATAAATTCTACAAAACAATTGGGTGAAGTTTTGTTTAAGGACTTAGAACTTCCAGTCATCAAGAAAACTAAAACAGGATTTTCAACTGACGCTTCAGTTCTTGAAAAGCTTAGGGATAAGCACCAAATTATTCCAAAAATCGAAAGATATAGGGAGCTTTTCAAATTAAGGTCTACTTATATAGAAGGACTTGAAAAGGCAATAGACGATGATGGAAGGATAAGATCAACCTTTAGGCAGAATATAGCTGCCACAGGTAGACTATCTTCCCAAGATCCTAACCTCCAAAATCTACCTATCAAAACTGACGAAGGTAGACTAATAAGGAAAGCCTTCAAAGCGGAAGAAGGGAAAATCTTGATAGATGCTGACTATTCACAAATAGAATTAAGAATATTAGCCTCCCTATCAGGTGATGAACATATGATAGATGCCTTTATAAATGGAGACGATATCCACAGGAAAACTGCATCAAAAGTGTTCCATACTCCACTAGAGGAAGTTACTAAAAGGCAAAGGTCTGAAGCTAAAGCTGTAAACTTTGGAATTATTTATGGAATTAGCGACTATGGCCTATCTCAAAACCTTAATATTTCCCGTAAAGAAGCTAAAGAATATATAGACAACTACATGGCATCTTATCCATCCATTAAGGAATACATGGACGGCATTGTGGAAAAAGCTAAGGAAGATGGCTACGTTGAAACTCTGTTTAAGAGAAGAAGATACGTTCCAGAAATTAATTCTAGAAATTTCAATGTAAGAAGCTTTGGTCAAAGAGTTGCCCTAAATACACCTATCCAAGGTACAGCAGCGGATATTATTAAAATTGCAATGATTGAAACATACAAGAACCTCAAAAAAGAAAAAATAGATGCTAAAATAATCCTTCAAATCCACGATGAGATTATCCTTGAAGCAAGCAAAGAAGATGAGGATAGGGCAATCGAAATCCTAAGAGAATCAATGGAATCTGCCGCAAACCTCGATGTGCCTCTAATAGTTGATATAGACACAGGAGATAGCATGTATGAATCCAAGTAGGATCGTAATAACTGGATTAATCGCTTCAGGCAAGTCTACCCTAGCGGAAATATTGAGAGAAGAAGGATTTGTTGTAATTGATGCTGACAAGGTCAATAAGAAGCTAATCGCAGAAGGTGGTACAAACTATCTTGCGATAAAAAGCGAGGCTGATTTCAAAGGTGCTTTTGATGGCGATAGGCTAGATAAGAATAAACTTGGACAAATTATTTTTTCTGATCCTAAAAAAATGGAGAAATTAAACTCCATAACTCACAAAAATATTATAAGAGAGATTGAAAAAGAAATAGAATCAGTTGATAAAAAAACAGTTTTTATAGAAATACCACTATATTTTCAAATGAAGGAAAAATTTGAAAATGACGGAGTAATCCTTGTTACTTGCAAGAAAGATGTTCAAATCAAAAGACTTATGGCAAGAGATAAGATAAGTGAAATCTTTGCCAAAAAGAAAATTGAAAGTCAAGATACCCTAGCATATATGGTTGACAATAGCGATATAATCATTGATAATAGTGGGGATGAGGAAGAATTGAGAATAAAAATAAAAAATATTTTAGACAGAGGTAACTACTAATGAAAGTTATAAAATTTTTAGGAAAAGTCCTAGGCTTTATTGTCCTTACTGTAGTGATATTTTTTGCTATAGTTTATGGATTAATTGCCTACCAAACTTCTAGGACACAGATATCCTACCAAGATGAAATCTACGAATATTCAGAAAAATATAATGTGGATCCCTTGTTAACAGCATCAATCATCAAGGTAGAATCAGACTTTGACAACAACGCCCAAAGCCACCAAGGAGCCCACGGACTAATGCAGCTACTAGAAGATACTGCCAAACATTCGGCAGATGTTGTTGGGATAGATTATTATCCAGAAAAACTAAATGATGTCGACTACAACCTTGATCTAGGGATTGGTTATTATGATTATCTTTATAAATATTATAATAACAAAGATCTAGCCCTTGCAGCCTACAACGGGGGCGTTGGCAATGTCGACAGCTGGATAAAAGATGGCATTATAGACAAAGACAACCCAGATCCTTTGGATATTCCTTTTGAGGAAACTAGACAATATGTAACAAAAATAAACGCAAACTATTCTGTCATGAAAAAGTTTTACAAGGATGGCTTGCCAACAAAAGACGAAATTAATGATCTTAGAAGTCTAAGTCTTAGAAATTTCGAAATTTTTATAAAAGATTTCATCAATAATGTAAGATAATCATTGAACGAAAAGCGATTTTAATTTATAATAGTAAGTGACGAAATATTAGAAAGTAAGGAGAGATTTATGGCACTTAATTCCATGACATTCAAAAATGGTGTGCACATGGAGGAATATAAAGAGCTAACTGAAAACAGTGAGCTTATTACAGCAAGTATTCCTAAACTTGTAACAATTCCTCTAGTTCAACATATAGGTGCGCCTAGTAAATGTCTAGTTGCAAAAAAAGACGAAGTTAGTGTAGGACAGCTATTAGGATCAGCTGTCGGAAATTTCTCTGCAAATATCCACTCCTCAGTAGCAGGAGTGGTTAAGGATATTATCGATATACAAACAGCATCTGGCAAGAATGCCAAGGCTGTTGTAATTGATACCGAAGGCTACAACCAAGATATAGAATACATAGAAAAAGATAATGTAAGCCTTAATGCAGAAGAAATAGTAGCAAAAATTAAAGAAGCTGGAATAGTAGGTATGGGTGGAGCAGCTTTCCCTGCACATATTAAATACCAACCAACCAAACCAGTTGATACAGTTATCATAAATGGTGCAGAATGCGAACCATATATAACTTGTGATGACTATTTGATGAAAAACAGACCTGAAAGAATTCTAAAGGCACTAATCCAAGCGATGAAGGCAGTTGATGCTAAAAAAGGTATCGTTGCCATAGAAGACAACAAGCCAAAAGCTTATGATTCTATGATAGCTGCTCTTGAAAAAATCGCCAAGGAAAACTCAAACCTTGATATTGAGATTAAAAAACTCGTAACAAAATATCCTCAAGGTGATGAGAAGAGAATAATAGATGTATGTCTAAACAGACAAGTTCCAAGTGGCGGACTACCAATGGACGTTGGAGCAATAGTTTCAAACGTTTCTACAATGAATGCTATATATGAAGCTTTATATATGGACAAACCACTTTATGAAAGAATCGTTACAGTTACAGGTAAAGCTGTCAAAAATCCAACTAACATGATTGTAAGATGCGGAACAGAATTTAACCACTGTATCGAACAAGCAGGTGGAGCAGATGATATAGCTAAACTTGTAAATGGTGGACCAATGTGTGGTATTGCCCAACCAGACCTAAACAGACCTGTAGAAAAAGCCAGCAACTGTATCCTAGTATTAGCTAGTGACGAAGCTAAGCCTCTTGATGTTGATCCATGTATCAGATGTTCAAGATGTGTAAGCGTATGTCCAGTTGAGCTGCTTCCATTATATATTCACAAGTTCTCCCTAGAAGAGAGATTCGAAAAAGCTCAAGAGCTTAACATAATGGATTGTATAGAATGTGGATCTTGCTCATTTGTTTGCCCATCTAATAGACCGCTAGTTGAAGCAATCAAATTTGGTAAGAGACAAATAAGACAAGCAGGTAAATAGGAGGAGTATATGGAAAATACAAAGAAACTTTTGGTAACAGCTTCTCCTCATGTAAGAAGCGATCGTACAGTTAAGAAAGATATGCTAGATGTTATTATAGCACTTATACCAGCAGGCATTGCCTCAGTATATTTCTTTGGCTACAGAGCCTTGGTACTTATTCTAGCATCCGTATTAACATGCGTGTTATCAGAATACATATTTAACAAAGTAACTAAAAGAAAACAATCAATAAAAGATTTATCAGCAGTAGTAACAGGTTTACTTTTGGCCTACAACGTGCCATTTACCCTACCAGTTTGGCAAATGGTAATAGGAGCTATGTTTGCAATAATTGTTGCGAAAATGTTTTTTGGTGGAATCGGTCAAAATATCGTAAACCCAGCCCTTGCTGCAAGAGCATTCTTGATGGCATCATGGTCAAGTACAATGACACAATTTGTACCACCACACAGAGTAGCAACTCTTAAATCTGTAAAAGATGTATCAATGCTAACTGGTGCTACACCACTTATGGATCCAAAATCATATACAACTATGGATTTATTCTTAGGAAATATACCAGGTTGTCTAGGTGAAGTATCATCACTAGCTATCCTAATAGGAGCATGCTACTTACTAGTAAGAAAAGTAATTCACATAAGAATTCCACTTACATATATTTTAACATCAGTAGTACTTATTGGAATATTTGGTGAAGGATTCCAAAATTCATTAACAACAGTACTATCAGGTGGTATGTTACTAGGTGCCTTCTTTATGGCAACAGACTATACAACAACACCAGTAACTATTAAGGGTCAATATGTATTTGCTATTGGAGCAGGAATATTGACAGCGGTAATAAGAGTATTTGGTGGATATCCAGAAGGAGTTTCCTACTCAATCCTACTTATGAACTTAGTAGTTCCTATAATTGAAACATACACTAGACCTAAAACTTTTGGTAAAGTTGAGGCAAAGAAAGGAAAAGACAATGAATAATAGTTTAAAATTAGGCTTTAAATTGTTTTTGATAACTTCAGTTACTGCCTTCGCTCTAGCACTAACAAATAATGCAACCCAACCAATCATAGAAGCTAAGGCTCAAGAAAAGCTTCAAGAATCTTTGGGAGTAGTATTTCCTGCAGATAACTATGAAGAAGTAGAAGTAGCTGATAAAGCTGAAACTTTAGAAAAAATATACAAGGCTACAGGAGCTGACGGAGAAGGTTATGTATTCCAAATTAATTCTCCAGGTGGTTACGGTGGCGCTATAGAATATCTAATAGGTGTTGATAAAGACCATAAGATAACTGGATTTGCTCCATTAAACCACGCAGAATCAGCTGGTTTTGGTAAAAACATGGAAGAAGACGCATTTAAAGAAGGCGTTAAGGGTGTTAGTATGGATGGTGAAGTTAAAGCTTCAGAATCTGGCAGCGAAACAGAAATCGTAGGTATTTCTGGTGCGACTATATCAACTAACACAATACTTAGAGGTATAAACGACGCCGGAAAAGTCTTAGGTGAGCTTAAATAGGAGATATTATGGAAAAACAAATAGAAAAGCCTATTGAAAATAAAAAAGAGAAAAAGGCGCCTAAGGAAAACTTAGGAAAAGTATTTATAGAAGGGATTTTCTCAAATAACCCAGTATTTGTTCAAACGGTAGGTATGTGTTCTGCTTTAGCCATATCTTCATCTCTAACAAATGCATTTGGTATGGGAGCTGCTGTAATATTTGTAGCTATGATGAGTAACTTGGTTATATCCCTACTTAGAAATTTCATTTCAGATGAAATAAGAATTCCTGCATTCATAGTAATCATAGCAGGTTTCGTAACAATGGTACAAATGGCAATCAAAGCTTATTTGCCAGCATTAGATGAATCTTTGGGAATATTTATCCCACTTATAGTTGTAAACTGTTTGATCCTTGCTCGTGCAGAAGGTTTTGCATCAAGCCATGGACCTGTTGCATCAATAGTTGATGGTATTGGTCAAGGACTTGGTTATACATTTGCAATCTCACTAATAGCTTTCTTTAGAGAGTTACTTGGAGCAGGAACACTTCTTGGAAAAACAATAATTCCAGAAGCATATACAATTGGATTCTTACAACAACCAGCATCATCATTTATAGTACTTGGTATGTTAGTTGCAGCATTTAATGCTATTTCAAAGAAGAGAAAATAAGATAGGAGATAATATGGCAAATCTATTTTCAATAATCATTGCAACTATATTTGTAAGTAACTATGTATTAGGTCAATTCTTAGGTATCTGCCCAGCCCTTGGTGTAACAAGCAAGGTAGATACAGCTAGAGGTATGGGTTTAGCGGTAATATTCGTTATAACACTTGCTTCAATCATAACTTGGATAATTCAATACTACATATTAAATCCTCTAAATATCGGATTCTTACAAACAGTTGTATTTATATTAGTAATCGCAGCTTTAGTACAATCAGTAGAAACAGTAATGAAAAAATCAATGCCAGCTTTATATGGAGCTTTGGGAGTATTTCTTCCACTAATCACAACAAACTGTGTTGTATTAGGTGTTGCAATCAAGGCTATTGATTCATCATATACTCTAATAGAAACAATAGTTTATGCACTTTCAGCATCTGTTGGTTTTATGCTAGCAATAATGATTCTTGCATATATTAGAGAAAGAATTGAATATAACTCATTACCAGAAACATTTAAAGGTGTACCAATAACACTAGTTACACTAGGACTTATGGCAATTGCCTTTATGGGTTTTGCAGGTTTAGCATAGGAGGGAAAGCATGTTACAAACAATAATTATACCTGTAGCCGTTTTGGCTATCTTGGGATTTGTTTTTGCTATCGCCCTAGGCTTTGTTAGTGAAAAATTCCATGTAGAAAAATCCGTTAAAGAACAAGAAGTAAGAAACGCTCTACCAGGTGCAAACTGCGGTGCTTGTGGTTTCCCTGGATGTGATGGACTTGCAGCAGCTATAGCAAAAGGAGAAGCACCAGTTGACGCTTGTGCTATCGGTGGTAAAGCAACTACTGATGCAGTAGCAGAAGTTATGGGAGTTGAATCAGCAGGCGGATCTGATAGAAAAGTTGCAGTTGTTAAATGTGACGGAACTTGTGAAGCAGCAAAAGACCTTTACGAATATTCAGGACTTGAAGATTGTAGAGCACAGATTGCCCTATTCGGCGGCAAGAAAGCTTGTAACTACGGTTGTGTAGGATGCGGATCATGTGAAAAAGCTTGTCCATTTGATGCAATCCATGTCAAAGACGGTGTAGCTGTTGTTGATAGAGAAAAATGTGTGGCTTGTGGAAAATGCGTTGCAACATGTCCAAAGAATATTATCACACTAGTTCCTTTCAGCCAAAAACAAGTTGTATTGTGTTCAAGCCATGACAAGGGAAAAGACGCAAGAAATAATTGCAAGAACTCTTGTATTGGTTGTACAATATGTGCAAAAACATATCCAGAAGCATTTGCTATGGACAATTTCTTATCAGTTGAACAAATTGGCAATGACTTTGACCCAGAATTATTAAAACAAGCAGCAGAAAAATGTCCAAACAAATGTATTGAGATATTTGAATAAAATTAAGAGACAGCGTAATTTGTTACGCTGTTTTTCTTTGTCTAAAATTGACAATTAACTAAATAAAATGATAGACTAAAGAGTGAGGTGTAAAATGAAAATTAAAAAAGGAGATATATTTGTTATAGGATTCTTATTAATTTTTTCCCTAGCTTTTTCTTTTATCATTTCTAAGATAACCTCCCAAAATAGAGGAAATATCCTAAGAATAGAGCAGGATTCTAAAGTTATTAAGGAAGTGCCTTTGGATAAGGACCAAGAATTTAAGATTTCTTATGGAGGTCACTATAACATAGTTAAAATAAAGGATGGGAAAGCATATGTTTCAGATGCTGATTGCCAAGATCAAATTTGTACCCATATGTCACCAATCCACGATGTAGGTGAAACTATAATTTGTCTGCCACACAGACTATTTCTTGAGGTGTATTCTAGTGATGGAGCAGATAGTAGAGAAGATAGCATAGATAAGGTGATTAGATGAAAACAAATGTAAGAAAAATTACAAATCTTGCTTTATTAACTGCTATGGCACTTGCCATTTCTTTGATAGAGCATTACATCCCCTTACCTATTCCAATTCCAGGTGCAAAACTTGGACTTTCTAATATAGTATTGTTAGTTAGCTTGTATTTTTATGGATTAAAGGCAGGGCTTGCTATCGGAATTTTGAAGTCATTTTTGCTAGTTCTTGCAACTGGCATGGTAACTTCATTTTTCTTTTCAGCAATGGGAGCAATCCTTGCCACAATTTCTATGCATATAAGCTTAAAGTTTTTAGATAAAAGCCTTTCCTTTATAGGAGTAAGTGAGATAGGGGCATTTTTCCATAACTTTGGTCAAATCTTAGTTGCAGCTTTTGTTATGGGAAATATAAAAATGTATTATTATTTCCCTCTTCTTGTATTTATTGGAACCTTTAGTGGGTTTTTTGTCGGTTTGAGTTCTAACTATATTATTAAACACATGGAAAAAATTGGGATAAGTAAATATTATGGAAACAAAGAAAATTAAGGACTTAGATATTTCTGATAGGCCAAGGGAGAAGATGATAAGAGAAGGCTACGAATCTTTGTCAGATGAGGAGCTTTTGGCTGTCATTATTTCTACTGGCAGTAAGAAAAAGAATGTAATTGAACTTTCTAAGGAAATCCTATCTACCTTTAGCTATGAAGAGCTTTTAGAGATAGAAGTTGATGAATTAGTTAAGATTGATGGGATAAAAGCTGCAAAGGCGACTAAGATTGTCGCCTCCCTTCAGCTTGGAAAAAGGATAAATGATAAAGTTATCAAGAGAAAAATTAAGACGATAACTTCAAGCACTGATGTCTACGATTACATGAAAGATAAACTAAGATTTAAGAAGAAAGAACATTTTGTGATCATTCTTTTAGATAGCAAAAATGTTATAATATCAACAGAAACAATTTCTGTAGGTGATTTATCATCAACTATAGTTAATCCTAGGGAAGTTTTTAAGCCAGCCATCAAAAAATCTGCCAAGTCAGTTATCTTAATCCATAATCATCCAAGCGGCAACCCAGCCCCTTCCATGGAAGATTATCATATAACAAAAAGGTTAAAAGAAGCTGGAGATATCCTAGATATAGGAGTCTTAGACCATATAATTATAGGTAGGGATGATTTTTATAGTTTTAAAAAAGAAGGAAATATTTAAGAGGTATAAATTATGAATTTTAGAATTATTGCTTCTGATTTTGCAATAGATCTTGGAACAAGCAATATATTGTTATATAAGAAAGGTGAGGGCCTTATTTGTAAGGAACCATCTTTTCTGCTTTTGGACGAAAATAATACAAAAGTTTTAGCTATTGGTGACGAAGCTAAACAAATGTTAGGCAAAACTCATGAAAATATTCATATAGTTAAACCTATTGAAAATGGTGTTATTACAGATTTTAACCTAACAGAGGCAATGCTAAACTATTTCTTTAAGAAAATTAACAGTGGTTTTTCTATGCTTCAGCCAAAAGTTGTTATCTGCGTTCCATCTGGCATAACAGATATACAAGCAAGAGCCGTAGAAGATGCTGCCCTTCATGCTGGAAGTAGGGATGTGATTTTAGTAGATGAATCTTTAGCTGCAGCTTACGGCATGGATTTAAACCCAGATGAACCAAGAGGAAATCTTATCTTAAACCTAGGTGGCGGAGTAAGCGAAGCATCTGTAATATCATTAAATGGAGTCATAACAAATAAGTCTATAAACAAGGGCGGAGATTTTATAGATGATGAGATTGTTTCTTATTTTAGAGAAAAACTATCATTAGAAATTGGCAAAAATACAGCTGAAGAAGTTAAAAACACCATTGTAAGCTTGAAAGTAAAAGATAAAAAACTATCAATGAGAGTTGACGGTAGAGATCTGGAAACTGCTATGCCAAAAACAGTGAGCGTATCTAGTGAGAACTTGATAGATTGTATCATGCCTTATAGCAATATGGTGGTGGATATGGTCTATGAAGTAATGGAAAAGACTCCTCCTGAAATTAGTTCAGATATTAGAAAAAACGGAATCTATCTAACAGGTGGACTTGCTAATCTAAAGGGAATCAAAGAATACATAGCTGAAAGATTAGGCCTTGCTGTTAGTGTATCTGAAGATCCAATAGCAGATGCAATAAAGGGTGCAGGTATTATACTAGATGATCCAGATAGATTTGTAAAGTATCGTAAGTAGGTTAGTATGGCATATAGAAGAAAGAAAAAAAACAACAAAGGATTTATAGCAACAGTTTCTATTCTTTTGATAACTATAGCTATATCCTCTCAGACAAAACAATTAAATGAGAAGGGATCTGACATAGCTAACACAGTTTTTTCTCCAGTAGAAAAAGTAACATACTCTGTTTCATCTGCCATCAAAGAGCAAGTAGAAAGATCTTTTGGATCTAAAGAAACAAGAGCTGCTGTAGAAAAGCTAGAAGAAGAGAATAAGGCTCTGGAGATTGAAAATGCAAAGCTAAATAAAATTATAGCTCAAAAAGATTTCCTAGAAAGTGAGAAAAACGCCCTAGAATCAAGTGAGAACGAATACATGAAGGCAAATGTCGTAAATACAGATTCCAATTCTATGACACAAAATTTCACCATAGATAAGGGCAAGAAAGATGGGATTGAAGTTAACGACATAATCCTCCAAGCTGTAGGAGATTCAAATTATTATACAGGTCTTGTTGGAAAAGTAACTGAAGTTTATCAAACAACAGCCAGAGTAGAAACTATAAACTCTAAATCTAATGACGTATCGTTTGTAAACTCCAAAAGTGGTGATTATGGTGTTATAGATAGGTTTACTCAAAAGACTATCCAAGGGTACATGTTAGATGTAGATAGTGAGGTAGAGAATAAAGATGTGCTTTTGACAAGCGGACTTGGTGGAGTATATCCTGAGGGCATATACATAGGAACAGTATCGAATGTTACTATGAGCCAAGATGCCCTAAAGAAAAATATAACTCTAAACTCACCAGTAGATTTTTCCCACTTGTACAGGGTTTTGATTCTAAAAAAGACAGACCAATATAATGTCGACGAAGTTGTAGAGAATGAAAATTACCAAGGAGAAATAGATGAATAAATTTAAAACTTTTATCTTGCTTTTGATATCATTTATCTTGCAAACTTCAGTATTTTCAAAAATTGATATCCTAGGAGCGAATGTAAATATCCTAATTCCTGCAATTATCGCTATTGGCCAATACCTTGGTGCAAAGAAGGGCGGATATAGTGGACTTATAGTAGGTCTAGTGGAAGATTTCTTGTTAACAAGTTTTATAGGAGTTAGAGCCTTATCATATTATTTGATTGGGTATGTGGTAGGTTCATTAAAGCTACCTAAAGATAAACTTAGCGGTGCTATAACAACAATAGTAGCTAGTTTATTTAACTTTATTCTAGTTTCCTTACTATATTTTATCCTAGGAAAATCTCAGGCAAGCATTTTAGCCTACCTACCTTTGGGACTATTAGTAGAAGCTATCCTAAACGGACTAGTATATATGATATATAAGAAAATAGTAGAGAAGATCATGTACATTCCTACTTACAGAATATAAGGGTGATTCATTTGAGAAGAACAAAAGAAAAAAGACTGATTGCCGTCCAAGTTATAGTTGTAATTCTTTTTCTTGCAATAGGAATAAGACTTGCCAAACTAATGCTAGTGCAAGGGGACTATTACAGGGACCTATCAGATAATAGAAAAGTTAAGGAAGTCGACGAAATCGCTAGTCGTGGAAATATATATGATAGGAATGGGAAAGTGCTAGCCACATCTGTTCCTTCTTTTGCTGTTCAACTTTATAAAGACCAACTAACAAGTCTAGATGATGACAAAAAGGTAGCAAATATTTCCAAACTAGTAGATATACTAGAAGAAGATGGTGTAAATTACACTGAAGATTACAATATAAAGCTCAATTCATTTGAATACAAGGATGAAGAAACTTATTTTGCTAGTAAAAAGATGCCGATGGATCATGTAGTTGATTTACTAATCGACAATGACCTAGTTAGAGATCTTATAGTTTCAACCTATAGTAAAGATAATATTAATTACGAAACTGCAAATACAGCTCTCCTTGCTCTAAAGAAGAGAGGAATAGATATTCCTTGCCATATAAGTCAAGAATATGGCAAGCTTTCCATAAGCTTTAAGAAAAATGCTGGTGAGAAACTAAAATCAATAGGAAAAAATGTAAACTCAGATCCAGTAGATGTTATAGTAGAAGAGATTGGAAATGATAGATCAGTTATTTCATCAATCCTTCAAAACTCTCATGCAAGAAAATTAGCCTATGATATCTTGGAAGAATACGACCTAACAGATGATCTAATCATAAAAGATTTCGCTGTAAAATCTGATGAAGATTTCTTAGAAAAGAAAGCTAAATTACACAAGCTTTTTGAAAATATAACTAAAGAATCAAAGGCAAGTGATGACTTCTTTGAGATAGTTAAAAACTCAACTATAGAAGATGTACTTACAGAAGCAAGTGTAGATGATAATGGTGAGTATATTATTCCAGCCAATATCCTTATAGAACAACTTGAAAATATGGGCATATATGCTAACTTCGAAACAGAAGTTGTGACAGAAAAAACAGATGATGCTAACAACTATTCAGTAGAAATTAGATATAAAAATCCTCAAGCAGGTAGCCCTGTCAAGGCATTAGCTGATTTAGCTGATGAAAAGGGGCTTTTAAAGAAACTTATCTTATCTGAAGAAATAAAATACATGGCACAAGATGCCAACACCAAAAATAATATATATCCAAATATAGATATAACTGACGAAGATCCTAACAAATGGATGTACACCTTTGTTAAAGATGAAAAAGATTTCTATACTTATTATGCTCAAAAAGATAGGGCAAACAAGACAGATGATATAGTAGAACTATTATCTAAGGAAGAAGATGCTAGTAAAATCGTAGCTTATCTTAAAAAAGTAAATAATATAGAAAAATATAGCGACCACGAAGCCATAGGTATTCTTACAATTGACAATAAATTAAATATGCAGGGTAACTACGGCTATAGACCTATAAATATTGTCTACAATATCGACGAATCTACAGTTTTAAAAATCGAAGAAAAAATTGACAGGTCAGCAGGTATTGTAGTCGATACTATTCCAATTAGACATTATCCAAATAGGTATTTGGCAAGCCATGTTTTAGGATATATGGGACCAATTGCAACAGGTGATGAGCTAGACAAATACGTAAATGAGAGAGGTTATCTAAGAGATGAAGTAATAGGAAAAACTGGTATAGAAGAATCCTATGAAGATAATTTGAAAGGTAAAAATGGTAGATCTTTAGTCACAGTTGACTCTAATGGAAATAGAAAACAAACTATATCCCAATCGACATCTGAGCCAGGTGATGATGTCTACCTAACTATAGATAAAGACCTCCAAGAGATGGCAGAAAAATCTCTAGAAGAAGTCTTGCCAGCTATAAGGAGAGGAATTCCATATGAATCTGAATATGGAACATTTACTCCGATTAGACCTGCTCCATATGCAGAAAGTGGTGCGGTCGTAGTTACAAATGTCAAAACAGGAGAAGTCCTAGCAATGGCATCCTACCCTCAATATGATCCAAATATTTTCTCAACAGGAATTTCAGCTTCCGATTGGGAATCCCTACAAGTAGAAGAAGGAGCAGGACCGCTTGTTCCAAGACCAATGCTAAATATAGCAAGTCAGACAGCGGTAATGCCAGGTTCTACCTTCAAGGTAGTATCAAGCCTTGCGGCCTTAGAAAAAGGGCTAGATCCACTTTCTATAAATTATTGTTATGGTTTTATGGATATAGGAAATAGAAGATTTTCTTGTCTGATTTATACAGAAACAGGCAATATTCACGGTGAAGAAAACCTATATGGAGCATTGAGAGATTCATGTAACTATTATTTCTATACACTTGCTCTAGGAAAAAGCCCAAAAGACGGTGATACTCTAGGTGTAAAATTAGAACTAAACGATATAAGAGTAGCTGCAGAAAAACTAGGACTCGATCAAACTACAGGTATAGAGATCAATATTCCTCAAGAAGCTAACGGAAATATTCCATCTATAGGAAAGAAAATAGAAGTAACTAAGTCAATCCTTAGAAAATATCTGGAAAATAACTTGGCTACTTTTATCAAAGATGGAGTCAAAAAGCCTAAAGATGAATTTAAAAAAGATATAGAAGACATAGTATATTTTGCTGATGACCCAGACGCTTGGACTAGAGATAAAATAATAGAATTCTTAGATGAAAGAGGCTATGAAGCGGAAGGCATATATGATGGGCAAATAGCAGGGCTTGCCGATACAATTAAGTTTACCTACCTAAATCAAGCTAACTGGGATATAACAGATATGTTAATGATCGTCATAGGTCAAGGTCAAAATTCCTATACACCACTTCAAATGAACAGAGTAATAGCAGCCTTGAGTAACGGTGGATATCTAAACAAATTTACCTTGATTGATAAGATTGCTAACCACGATTCTAAGGAAGTTTTATTCCAAAATGTTCCAGAATCAAGTAAAATCGACATAAAAGATCCTAAATATCTCGAAGATATCAAATACGGAACTATGCTTGTAGCAAAAGATAACTTTACCCTAAGCAAACTACCAATTGATATAGGAGTAAAGTCTGGTACAGCTGAGGTTGAAGGAGAAAATGAAGATGGATCTGATTATGAACCATATGCGTGGATGATTGGATTTGCTCCTTATGATGATCCAGAAATAGCTGTTTCTGTTATCCTAACTCAAGGAGATACAAGTTATAATGCTTCTCCAATCATGAGAGATATTATTGCAAAATATTTTGATCTACAGGTTGATTCATCCGATACTAATCAATCAACAGATGATTTTAACAATGTAGAATACGGAAGAAGTCAAGATTCACCGACACCTGTTACAGGTGATGAAGATAACCTAGAAGAAACTGAAGAAACAAACGAAGGAAATTAATATATGAAAGTATATGTAATAAACTCAAGTGTAGATAAGGACAGAGCGAATTTTTCTACATGTCTAGCTAATAGACTCAAGGAAAAAGGCAAAACTCTCCTTGTATCTAGCAAAAGAAGTGAATCAAACATAGAAGATTTTTATGGCAAAGATGGGATGATTACCTATGATTTGGCAGATTATTTCACAGATTTAGCAAGCTTTGACGATGTCTGTGTGAAAGAAGATGACAAGCTAAACTTTATAATTGCGCCTCTCGTTTCAAACAAACACGACATCACAAAAGAAGATATAGAAAAATTGATTAATGAGGGCGATTATAAATATGTAGTTTTTGATAAGCTAAGCTTAGATTTGATACAAGATAAAAAATCAGTATTTATAGTAGAAGAAAATAAGCTTCCAGCTTCTATCAAGGAAGATGATTTCTTCCTAAATGGTGTTGGTGCTGACTTTGATGTAAGATTATTCAAAGAAAAAATAGAATCTATAGGAAAAAACTTCCTAGGCGAAGTAAAGCTTGGAGACGGCTTCGACAAAATTATAGATAACCTACTAAATGATAACTATGTAGTAGTTCCAAACCTATCTTTCTTTGAAAAACTAAAGATGAAGTTTAGCAAATGACAGACTTTATATTTATAGACAAAGAAAAAAAGCTTGTAGCTAAAATTGAAGATGGGAGAATCGTAGAAGTAAAATTTTATGATTCTCTTATAGGAAACATCTATAGGGGTAAAGTGACTAATAAAATAGATGCCCTTAATGCTTATTTCATCGAATATGACAAAGGTGAGAGCCTCTATATGACAAGTCCTGTAAGCTACAAGATTGGTGACAATGTTATAGTCCAATATGTAAGAGATCCTGCAAACGGCAAATTAGCCCTAGGATCTCTTAACTTTAAGCTTGAAAATGACAGTTACTATGTAAAAAGATTCCCGATAGCAAAAAAGCCAACAAAGAAAAAAGATAAGAAAAGAAACGACGATTTATTTAATGAATTGTTAGCAGAAAAAGAAAGACTAATCAGGGAAGAGAAGTTCTATCCTACGCCTAAACTCTTGTACGAGAATTCATATCTTAAAAATTATTTAGAAAAGCAAGGACAAATCGAAATAAGAGAAGGAAATATTAATAACCTATCCGAGTTTAAAGATTGTCTTAACTTGATAAAAGATAGGAGACCATCGTACAAGGAATACTCCCTAATTATTGATGAGCTAGAAACTCTGACTGTGATTGATGTAAATACTGATAGTAAAAAATCTAAAAATAATAAAGATAAGTTTCTTGAGAATATAAATCTTGACCTAATAGATTTCATAGTCTGTAACCTCAAGCTAAGAAATATTGGTGGGATGGTTGTGATAGATTTTCTAAGAAATAAAAACAGAGAAATAGTCGAAGAAAGCTTTAGAAAGAAGATAGAAGAAATGAATCTTGAAGCTGAAATATTTGGATTTACAGCGATGGGGCTTTTTGAACTAACCATAAAAAGAAGAGGAGATAGTCTAAGAAAAGACCTTGATAAAAGAAATTTACTTTCTTAAATCAAAGTCTGAGACTAAATCCTCTTTTTTCTCTTTGCTGAGTTTTTTGATAGCACTCTCTAACTTAAGTCCCTCTGACATAGAAGAAACTTCCTTATAATAAACTAATTTAACAGGCCTTCTGCCTCTAGTGTACTTGGCGCCCTTGCCAGAATTGTGGACTTTTAATCTTCTCTTAACATCTGTAGTATAGCCTGTATATAAAGAATTGTCCTTACACCTTAAGATATAAACAAAATGACTCACGAGAACAAATCACCTATGACCCTTCCAATAATATCATAGTCAAATCCTTTGGAAGCAAGATGTCTGTAAACCTTGTTCTTATTTTGAAAAGAAAAATCATCACGAGCCTTGAGCTTTGCAAAATACATGGCCTTTTCGTATTCCACATCATCGTCAATTATATCTAGATTATCTTCAATCATATAATCAGGAATACCCTTAAGCCTTAGCTTGTACTTAATCTTATTCTTTGGCCAACCACTAATAGAAGACTTATCTGAAATATAAGCTCTGACAAACTCACTATCATCAATCAATCGATAGCTAACTAGAAAATCTATGACCCTATCAATAACATCAGAATCATAGCCCTTGTCCTTTAAGATTTTTCTTACTTCAAATGTAGTCTTGTTCGCATAGGAAATCCTAGATAGGGTATAGTTTTTTGCTCTGTTATAAGAATTCTCATCTAAGATTAACTTATAAGTGTCAAAATCTATCTCATCATCCTTGGAAATCTTCAAATCATTAAACAAATCATAAGAAATATAAAAAATCTCTCCAGATATATTAAGCCTACACAAGTTGTACTTATCAGAATATTCAATCTCCTTTACAATCATAGACCAGCAATAGAATTGTAGGCACTATAGATGATAGGAGCTACCATTGAAATTGCAATAACAATTGCGAAAATTTTAAGTATTGTTTTTCTACCTTTCATAATTCACCTCTTTTTCATATTCTACTACATCTAAGAAAAAAATAAAATTTTAAAAAATACTTGCACAAAAATAAAAAACGTGGTATTATATTTATTGTTGAGAGAGAGATGTAACAATTAAACATAAATATTATGAAAATAATTGTTAAAAAAACTTGACAAACTGTTTTGTAAATGGTATTATGAAATAGTGATGGCTTGGTGGGTATGGTCCAGTTGGTTAAGACACCTGGTTGTGGCCCAGGAGGCCGTGAGTTCGAATCTCACTACTCACCCCATATGCGGGATTGGCGGAATTGGCAGACGCGCTAGACTTAGGATCTAGTGGGAATTTCCCGTGAAGGTTCAACTCCTTTATCCCGCACCAATAAGTGCAAGACGCTGATGATTCAGCGTCTTTTTTATGCTTACTTTACAATTTCTTTACCTAATCATTACTTTATCAATTTATATGATATGCTATAATATTTAAAAGGAGAATGTTATGGCGGATAAAATAATTGAGGTTAAAGGATTGACTAAAAAGTATGAGGATCTTGTAGCTGTTGATAATTTGGATTTAGATTTGTATAAGGGCGAAATATTAGGTCTTTTGGGTCCAAATGGTTCGGGTAAGTCTACTACTATTGCTTGTATTTTATCTTTACTTAGTAAAGATAGTGGATCGATAAAGATCTTTGGTGATGAAATGAGTCCTGCCTCCTATGACACAAAACGCAAGATAGGAGTTGTTTTCCAAGATGTAGGAGTCTATGATGAATTGAGTGTCTATGAGAATATTGATTACTTTTGTGGACTTTATATAAGAGATAAGGACAAAAGAAAAGCATACATACAAGAAACAGTAGATTTAGTTGGACTAGGAGATTTTCTTAAGTTTAAACCTAGAAAACTTTCTGGTGGTCTTTTGAGGAGACTTAATATTGCTTGTGGTATTGCACATAAACCAGAATTAATTATTTTTGATGAACCGACTGTCGCAGTCGATCCCCAATCGAGAAATAATATTTTGGAAGGCATCAAAAAATTAAATAAAGACGGAGCAAGTATAATTTATACCTCTCATTATATGGATGAAGTTGAAAGTTTGTGTGATTATATTGTTATTCTAGATAAGGGCAAAGTTATCGCCGAGGGTGATAGTGATAGTCTTAAGGATATGATTGATCTTGAAGAAAAGATATCTTTTGAATCAGATGATATTTCAGATATGGCTATTCAAAAAATAAAATCAATTGATTCATTAATTGATTTTTCTGTATCCGGTAGACTTATTGAGCTTAGCTTTTCTAAATCAAATAACAATATTACTAAGCTTATAGATATTTTTGATGCTTATAGTGTAGATTACGATCATCTGAGTTCTTCGAGACCAAGCCTTAACGATGTATTTCTTGAGATTACTGGTAAGGAATTGAGGGATTAGTATGTTTTTACATAACTTTAAAAATACCTTTATGGTGATTATTAGAGATAGGTTTCTAATCTTTTGGTCTTTGATATTTCCAATAATCTTAGGCTTCTTTTTTAGTATAGCTTTGGGGAATATGTTTGATTCGTGGGAATTTGAACCTATAAATGTTTCCGTTGATGAAAGTTTAAGAGATGATATATATTTTAATAACTTTTTAGATGAACTAGAAGATGAGAAAATTATAAAAATTAAAGATGTGGGAAAGCTATCTGATGAAGAAGTTACTGCTTACATAAAAGATTATGACAAGATTGTATTTAAAAAATCTGGTATTTATGAGTCTTTGATGGAAAATATCTTAAATAACTATCTTAGAAAAGCAAATATGTATAAGAGAATATCTAAAGATAAACCTGAGTATGATATCGCAAATTTAGATGTCAATAAGAATCATATCGTAGATAAGTCAAGGAAAAATCTTAATATAATAAATACCTTTTTCTATTCATTAATAGGTATGCAGGCTTTATATGGATATAGCTTAGGTCTAATGATCGTATACAAACACGAGGCGAATTTATCCACACTTGCTAAAAGAAACTCTGTAGCTCCTATTAGTAAGACTACAAATTTGCTTTCTTCGCTGTTAGCTGGGTTTCTAATAAATTTTACCATTGTTCTTTTTACTATTTTTGTTTTCAATAAACTATATGGAGTAGATTTTTCTAATAAGTTATTGCCGTTAATTTTTCTTGTTGCACTTGCTAGTGTGTTTGGTGTGTTATTTGGCATTCTAATAGGTGTATCCAATAAAGCTACAATTGAAATCAAAAATGGTATTGGTATTGCAATTACCATGCTCTTATCATATTTGTCAGGAATGATGAATTCAGACACAAAGATTATTATTCAAGAGAAATTTCCTATAATATTCAAATTAAACCCAGTATCCCTTATAAATGATGGCATCTATAGCTTATACTACTATGATGGACTGGATAGATATTGGCAAGACATTAAGTATTTATCATTATTAATATTAGTTTTTGGCTTTATATCTTTTATATACACAAAGGGGAAGCAATATGATAGTATTTAGAAACTATTTTAAAATTGTAAGGGGACATTTGAAAGCAATAGTGTTGTATGCTCTTATATTTGTTCTTCTTGTTGTATTTTCAAATAATAGCAGTAATGATACTAGCAATTACATTAAGGCAAGAGCCGATATCTATATAGAAGATTTAGATAATAGTGATTTATCGAGAGCCTTTATAGATCATCTAAGAAGAGAAAATAACATACTTGATTTAGAAGGGAAAAATATAGATGATAATTTATTCTATCAAATAATAACAGTATATATTAAAATACCTAAAGATTTTGAAAAAACTAGACAAGTAGAAATAAAGACTAGTCCATTGGATAGTTATTCTATATATGTAAAAGATTCTATAAATCTTTTCCTAGACCAAATAGAAAGCTATGAAAAATCAGGTTATGATACAAGTACTGCTATAAAAAACACCGAGGAAGATTTCAATAAAAAAGTTAAAGTCTCTTTGGAAAACAATTCAAGGTCAAGTTTGGGAGAGAATGTACTTAATTATTTTAACTTTTTATCATACGCTTTCCTCAATCAAATAATATTAGTAGTTTCATTAATAAGCTTAACTTACAAGAAAAAAAGTATAGCCAATAGAAATTCGGTAGCTCCTATTAGCAAATTTCGAGAAAATTTAGAAATACTTTTAGGAAATTTAGTATTTGCTATTATATCATGGGCTATATATATTATCTTGTTTATAGTTCTTAATGGGATGAGAGCGATTGATGAATCATTTAAATTACTCCTAATCAACTCTTTAGTTTTTGTTTTAGTTACAGTAAGCTTAGCTGTCTTTATTTCAAATGTAGTAGATAAAGGTGGAGTTGTTACTGCTGTGATGAATGTGTTTTCTCTGGGTTCATCATTTTTAGCGGGTGTTTTTGTACCGCAGAGCCTACTATCTCATAAGGCACTTACGATTGGGAAGATGTTTCCTAGCTTCTATTATGTAGCAAATAACGAGTTGATTTTCTATAATTTTGATAAAGATATTTACTTTAAAAATATTCTTATACTTTTAGGTTTTGGAATAATTCTTGCTATATTAAATTTAGCAATTGACAGAGTAAAGATAAAAGATTAGAAAAATAGTGATTTAATAAAATGGTTTTTTAAAACTTTACATAAATTTAATTACAAAAACAAAGTATTACCACAAATATCTAGTATGATAAGTTAAATAGGAGGTAGACTTTAATGAGAAATAATAAAGCACATGGAGGCTTTTCACATTTTATTTCAGCTCTTTTGGGAGCTGTAGTTGGTGGTTTTGTTATTTATTTTCTCCTAGGTGGGGCAATGAATAATGACAATACTTTAACAGAAAACAATGATAAACCAAGTCAAATAGAGAGCAAGGAAGAAAAGAGTAAGGCTAAAGATATTAATATTAAAGCTGATGATTCTATGGAGTCTGTTGTTGTTAAAAAGTCAATTGATTCTGTGGTTGGTATCAATACAATATCTCAAGTTACTCAGAGATCTTTCTTCGGTCAACAACAAGGTTATGTTGAGGGTATCGGTTCAGGTTCTATAGTAACTGAGGATGGATATATTGTGACTAACTCTCACGTTGTAAGTAATGGTGATGTTACTCAAATCAATGTTTTGTTCTCAAACGGAGAAACTGCTGATGCAGAGCTTATCTGGAATGATGCTTCACTAGATCTTGCTATTATAAAGGTAGACAAGAAGAATCTTCCAGCTATAGAGCTTGGAGATAGTGATGAAGTAGGTATAGGTGATAGAACTGTTGCTATTGGTAACCCACTAGGATTTGAACTTCAGTCAACTGTAACTAGTGGTATTATTTCTGGACTAAATAGGTCTGTTAAGTTTAATACCGGTGTTACGATGGATGGGCTAATGCAAACAGATGCCGCAATAAATTCTGGTAACTCTGGAGGGGCTTTACTAAACTCAAAAGGAGAGCTAATCGGAATTAATACTGCTAAGGCAGGTAATAGCGACGGAATTGGTTTTGCTATTCCAATAAATACTGTAAAACCTGTAATAGAAAAGGTAAGAAAAACTGGCAAGTTTAATTCTGTTTATCTAGGAATAACTGGTCAATCTATTGACTATCTAAAACAAATTCCTAATTTCAATGCTGAAAAACTAGGTGTTGATGAGGGTGTGTATGTTGTCTCTATCTTTGATAGGGATAGCCAAATAGAAGAGGGCGATGTTATAACTTCTGTTGATGGCAAAGAGGTTACCGATATGAGCTCTCTAAGAAAAATCTTGTTAAGTTATTCTGTAGGGGATAAGGCTACTATTACAGTATATAGGAATGGCAAGAAAAAGAATTTGGACCTTGAGTTTAATATAGATACATCAAATGTAGATGAATATAACAAGGCAAAACCAAGTACCAAAGATGAAAGTACAAATGAAGATATAGACGAAGGATTATCTAATCCATTTTTCAATCTTCCATAAATCTTAGAAATAAGATAAATATCTTGTAAAATTAAGCTAGGAGACATCCTAGCTTTTTTAGTACAACAAGGTCAATATTTTTTGTTGACTTAGCTAAAATAAGGGTGTATAATGGATAGGTCAAGTAAAAGACTTGACGGGTGATTTTATGGAAAAAATAGTAAAAGTGGCTCAATTATTCGATATATACGGCGCACTTCTTAATGAAAAACAAAGAGATGTTATTAATTGTTATTACAACGAAGATTTATCCCTTCAGGAGATTGCAGACAATACTGATAGGAGCAAGCAAGCTATATCAGATATGATCAAAAGATCTGAGGATAAATTATTTGAGTTTGAAGATGAGCTTTCTTTACTGAAAAGCCGCGAGGAACTGAAAGATTCTCTTATTAGTATAAGAGAGCTGATGGAAAGTTCAAATTATGAATTAGCAATTAAAGAAATAACAGACGTAATAGATACGATTTAGAGAGGGATGCTATGGTATTTGAAGGCCTTTCGGAAAGACTCCAAGAGACTCTTGGCAAGCTTACAGGAAAAGGAAAATTAAGTGAAAAAGATATAGATGCCGCTATGAGAGAGATTAGACTCTCTTTGCTAGAAGCAGATGTTAATTACAAGGTTGTAAAAGATTTTGTAAAGACAATCAAGGAAAGATCACTTGGGCAAGATGTTATGACTTCCCTATCACCAGGACAAATGGTTGTAAAGATTGTAAACGAAGAGCTAACTGCTCTTATGGGTAAGGAAAATTCCAAGCTAGACTTTAAGGGATCTACTCCTCATATTGTAATGATGGTGGGTCTTCAAGGTTCAGGTAAGACTACTCATTCGGGTAAGCTTGCCCTAAAGCTTAAGAATGAAAATAGAAACCCAATGCTTACAGCACTTGATATCTACAGACCAGCAGCTATCGAACAATTAAAGGTTGTAGGAAAAACTGCAGGCGTAGAAGTATTTGACAAAGATAAGCAAGACCCTGTAAAAACCGCAAAGGAAGCAAAAGATTATGCAAGAAGTAATAATCATGATGTCATAATCCTTGATACGGCGGGACGTTTACAAATTGATACTGACCTAATGGATGAGCTTAAAAATATAAAAGAAGCTGTAAATCCAGATGAAATCCTGCTCGTTGTAGATGCAATGACAGGTCAAGAGGCAGTAAATGTTGCTAAAACCTTTGATGAATATCTAGACATAACAGGAGTAATCCTAACCAAGCTAGATGGTGATGCAAGAGGTGGTGCAGCCCTTTCAATCAGACAAGTTGTCGGAAAACCAATCAAGTTTATAGGGGTTGGTGAAAAACTAGAAGACCTTGAGCCTTTCCATCCGGACAGGATGGCAAACAGGATTTTGGGAATGGGAGATGTCCTTTCCCTAATAGAAAAGGCTGAAAAAGAGCTTTCTATAGAAAACGCCAAGGAGCTTGAACGTAAGATGCGTGAGCAAACTTACACCTTGGATGACTTTATGGAACAAGTTCAACAAATTAGAAACATGGGTCCACTTGAAGATCTTCTAGCCATGATTCCAGGAGTTAACTCAAAGATGCTAAAGGGAGTTAACGTAGATGATACTGGATTTGTGAGAATAGAAGCTCTAATAAATTCAATGACCAAAGAAGAAAGGGAAAAACCTGAAATAATTGGCAAGAGCAGAAAAGAACGTATAGCCAAAGGTTCAGGAGTAGACGTAAAAGAACTTAACAAATTGCTCAAACAGTTCAAAGAACTGAAAAAAATGATGAAGAAAATGACAGGCATGACAAAAAATAAAAGAGGCAGAAAACTTCCAAAGATGCCTTTCTTTTAAGCCTAAACTAAAATAGGAGGAAACAATGGCAGTTAAAATTAGATTAAAAAGAATGGGACAAAAGAAAAAACCATTTTACAGAGTTGTAGTAGCAGATTCAAGAAGCCCAAGAGATGGTAAATTCATCGAAGAAATTGGAATTTACAATCCAATCTCAAATCCAAAAGAATTTAGAGTGGACAACGAAAAAGCTAAACAATGGATCAAAAATGGTGCAAAACCAACATCTATAGTTGAAAAACTATTCAAAGATAACGACGTATTAGCATAAGATGAAAAACCTAGTTGAATTAATTGTTAAAGAATTAGTAGAAAACAAAGACGCTGTAACTATCGAAGAAACTAGCGAAAATGGAGAAGTAGACCTACTAATCCATGTAGCAGAAGAAGATAAGGGCAGAGTTATAGGAGTTCGTGGAAACATAATAAACTCCATAAGAGCCATAGCTAGAGCAGCAGCGATCAAGGAAGATGTTAAGGTCAACATAAGAATATGAGAATAACAGTTGCAGAGGTAATAACAACCCACGGTATTAGAGGAAATGTCAAAGTTAGATCATTTTCCGATAATGAGAAGAGGTTTGATAAAGGATCTAAAGTTTATATAGGAGATGAACTTCTAACAATAGAAGACTCCTTTGACCAAAAGGGATTCAAGGTCCTAAAATTTGTCGAATACAACGACATAAATGATTCATTGAAACTTGTCGGAAAAGATATAACCATAGACGAAAAAGATCGTGGCAAGCTTTCTGATGGAGAGTTTTATATATACGAAATGATTGGACTTGATGTTTACTCCAATGGGCAAAAAGCGGGTAAAGTCAAAGACATAATCAGTGGAGTTTATCCAAACGATGTATATATTATAGAAAAAACTGACAAGACAGAAGTCCTATTACCAGCATTAAAAACTGTAATCACAAATGTTGATATAAAAAACAAGAAAATAGAAGTAGATAACCTAGCAGATTATGAATAGAGTTACCATACTGACCCTATTTCCTGAAAGTTTTGAGTTCCTTAAAACTTATGGGGTAATAGGAAAAGCAATTCAAAACAAAAAACTAGAAATAAACTTAGTAGATATAAGAGACTTTAGCAATAACAAGCACAACCATGTAGATGATACAGTATACGGCGGGGCAGCCGGCATGCTTATCAGACCCCAAGTTATATATGATGCTTTGATGTCTGTGAAAAAACCAGAATCAAAAGTCTGCTACATGTCAGCAGCAGGCAAGAAATTAAATCAGAAATTAGCAATCGACTTTGCAGAAATTAAAGATCTAATCATAATTTGCGGTCATTATGAAGGAATAGATGCGAGAATTACTAACCATTATATCGACTACGAAATATCTATAGGCGATTATGTACTTACAGGTGGAGAAATCCCAGCCATGGTGCTTATAGATTCAATGGCAAGATTTATAGATGGGGTTGTAGGAAAAAGGGAATCCTTGACTACAGACTCTCATTACAATACTTTATTGCAACAAGATGAATATACCAAACCTCGTAACTTCAACGGATACTTCGTTCCAAGTGAGCTTGTAAGCGGAGATCACAAGAAGATTGCCGCTTGGAATAGGAAAAGTGCAATAGAGAAAACTAAAAGAGTAAGACCAGACTTATATGAACAATTCTTACGAGAGGAGAGCAAAGATGGATTTAATCAAAAAAATTGAACAAGAAAACCTACGTGAAGAAAAATTTGACTTTAGAGTAGGTGATACAGTTAGACTAAGCTACAGAATCAAAGAAGGTGACAAAGAAAGACTTCAAGACTTTGAAGGAACAGTAATCTACATCAACGAAGGTGGAATAAACAAAACTTTCACAGTTAGAAGAATCAGCTATGGAGTTGGAGTAGAAAGAACATTCGTATACAACTCACCAAAAATTGAAAAACTACATGTTGTTAGACGTGGTAAAGTTAGAAGAGCTAAACTTAAATACCTTAGAGATCGTCAAGGTAAAGCTGCTAAAGTTAAAGAAAAAACAAATTATTAAGAAAAAAAGGACTATTGCAGAAGATGCAAGAGTCCTTTTTTAGTGGAAAATTCAGAGATTTCATTATTTATTTCTTCAAATATTTATTAACCTATCTAATGAAAATTAGTATAAAAAACGTATAGTTATAAGTAATAAATTGTTAATAAACTAATTTATTAAAGTAATAATATAATATTAGTACATAGTGAAGGCGGTTTATATGAAGGGGAAATTAGATTATCGTAAGGGTGGCTTTAAATTTGTAAAAATCAATTGGATATTTGTTGTATTTATACTTGTATCAATATTTAGTGATTTGGAACAATATTTTTTAACCAAATTGATAGAGAGATTTTCTAAAATTGTTACATACAAGGATGCTACTTTAATTAAATCTACAATTATATTTTTTATTTTGTGGGCTGTGATTTCGTTTGCTCTTAGATTTTCTAGGTCAAAGATTAAGGCTAAGGTCTCATGCATGTGGAACATCAGAGTGAAAAAAGACTTGATGGAAAATATTTTAAGGAGAGATCCTATATATTTTGAGAGCAAAGACAAGGCATCGTACATATCACTCTTCAATAATGATTTGAAATTTATTGAGGAAAATTATATTTTTGCCATAGATAGGATAGTATCAAGTATTTTCCTTCTAATCTTATGTCTAGGTTATGGGTTTACTATAAATATTGAAATAACAATGATTATCTTTGCTTTTGGTATAATAATAATGATAATTTCTAAGATAATTTCATCCTTATCTTCTAATGAGAACGAAAATTATATGAATTCTCTAAATTCTTACAACGAAATCTTAAATGATTCTTTTTACGGTTATGGAACTTTATTTAGATTCAATAAGACGAGCCACTTTCTTAAAAAATTTGCCCAAAAAACAATGGAAAATGAAAAGATCCATGAGAAATCTGTTTTCCTCAATGGCTCTAGGATAAGTATAATAAACGAATCATCTTTAATCCTTCAGACTTTCTTGATGCTTCTATCAGCTCTTTTTGTCTATTGGGGGAAAATTGAAGATTTCTACTTTCCAGTTCTTCTAAGCTTGATGAATATTATAATTTGGCCAATGCAAGAGATTGCAGATAGTTATGGCGATATCAACTCTACTAAAAAAATCAGACAGAGAATACTTGCCGATTATTCTAAAAAAGAAGATCAAATATCTAGTTTAAATAGCCATTATGAGAATAAAAACACTAAAAATAAAGACATTTTATTTGCTGATGTAAGTTTTTCATATTCTAATAAAGAAATTCTGGATAAAGCTTCTTTTTCCATAAATAAGGACGAGCATGTTATTATAAGTGGTGCAAGTGGAACAGGAAAATCAACTATTTTTAAACTTATTACCAAAGAGCTTACTGCAAAATCTGGAAATATTTTTATAAAAAATAAAAATATAGATGATCTCAGCAGACAAGAAATATATGAAGACATTTCAATAGTAGCCCAAAAACCAATGATATTTAGAGATAGTATCCTAGCAAATATCGTCTTGTTTGAAACTCCAGATGAGATTGACTATGAGAAGCTTGATAAAGCAATCAAGAAATCTGGCCTATATAAATTGCTTGACACCCTAGAAGATGGATATCACACTGTAATCAAAGAAGCTGGATCTAACCTATCTGGTGGGGAGATGCAAAGAATAGAAATTGCGAGAGCCTTGTATAAGGATAGTTCGATTATCCTAATAGATGAGGCGACATCTGCACTTGATTTAAAAATGGCAAGCGAGTTGGAAAAGATTTTCGCCAAACTCGATAAAACAATCATATCAATTTCTCACAGAAGAGATATAGACTACAGCAGATACTATGATAAAATAATTGAAATAAAAGATAAGAAAACCGTAGAAACTAAGGATTTTGAGTTAGTGTGAAGGAAACATTCATTGATAATAGAATAAAAGAATAGGGGTTGTATTTTTTAGAATACACCCTATTTTTAAGAAAAAATATGCCTTGGAGAAAGCTATTGGAAGGTGATTGTACTTGTTAATATATTTTCCTATTATTTTATTGGGCAGACCGTCTTTTTTCTATATTAATAGATTCCTATAGAGTATTTGTTTTTGCCTTGATTTTTGCATCTATTAAGGTTTTGCTGGTTTGGCGCGAGAAAATACTGATAATTTAAGTAGTGGAGAAATGCAGAAAATAAGTGTAGCAAGAGCTATGTATAAGGATAACTATATACTTATCTTAGATGAACCTTTTTCTGCCCTTGATAAGAAAAGCGTTGATACAATTTTGGATGTTTTACTTGAAGATGAGAGAAGTCTTGTGGTAATAGCTCACAATTTGAGCAAAGACATGACTCTTAATTTTTATAAGATAATCCATATGAAAAAAATACTAAATCTGTAGAATAATAAAAAATGCTCATTCCTTTTGTATAAGGTTTGAGCATTTATATTTGTTATTGACCAACCATTTCTACGAAAGGATATCCACCGTTGACTATTGCAAATACCCTTAGTTCATTTCCTATTTTTCCTACACCTTCACTTACTGACATATTTAGCCAAGTCCTAGCTCCTTCATCATCTGGGATTTCGTTGATGTTTTTAAATGGTAGGTAGAGGGTTACACTTTCTACTGGATTTAGATTTTTAAGATCAGATGTTTCTAGTCCATGAGGCACAGCGAGATATTCTTGGTCTCTGTCAAAGGAATCTTTATCGTAAATACCAGGTTCGGGACTAGTTCTTTCAAAGTTTTTTACTTTTAACTTGTAGGTGTAATCGTCAATTTTTTCTTTCATTTCAAATTGACCCCTGCCTGATGCTAAGTATATGTGACCCATATCGGCATCAGAAAATTCTATTTCAAAATTACCCTTGTTATCTTTTATATCTATGAAACTTGCCCAAGCTCCAGCTCCTGATGATAAAACAAAAGATTTGCCGCTTAACTCGCTTATAACCTTATCGTCTGCGAGTCTTCCCTTTGTTTGAGTAGATGGTGCTTCACTTTTTGTATCATTTTTTACATTTGCCTGTGGCTTTATTTGGCTTTCGTCAACTATAAGAAGGTGATAAGAAAATGCTAGGTCATAGTAGTGGTTCTTGTCTCCTCTTATTTCTTTTATATCTTTATATTCACCACTAGCAAAGCTAGTTGGAACTAGGATTATAAATAGCAATGCCGCTAATATTTTTTTCATTTAATTCTCCCTAATAAATTCATACATAAGTCCAGATTTGTCATCCAAAGCTTCTATAAAAAATATGTTGGCATTGTCATCCTTTATATATTTATCTACCATTTCTAACATTTGTCTATTAGTATCATCTAAGGAACTAACTTTAGTTTTTGGTAGGTGGATTAGGTATTCACTGCCTATATTATCTTCCTTGAAAAATGACCAATCTACATATTCTACATTAATATCTATGCCTCCCATATTTATTTGCTCTTCTTGACCTGTTGGAGTTTCCATTTCTAACTTAGCAAGCTTTACCTTGTATGTTAAATCGTCAATTTTTTCTACATAGTCTAGTTTGCCATTATATAGGCCAATGTAGGCGGCATCACCGTTTCCGCTTTTAATCATTCCATCAAAATAGCCATCATTATATAGAAAGATTGATTCGACCTTACTAGCTACACTTGGTATAGCAAACTTCTTTGCCTCAATTGTTTTAAAAAACGCCTGTGCCTCATCATTTTCCTTAGGTAGGTTTTTATCTGATTTTTCAGCTACTTCTTTTTTATCATCTGTATCATTTTTAGTGTTAGTTTTATTCTCTACCTTATTTTCGGTTTTTACTCTAACATTTACCTTGTCATTTGAGTTTTTGTTGCCGCAGGAACTTATACTAAGTAAAACAAATAAAACTGCCAAGATTTTCTTACCCATTTTTCTCTCCTTATTTATTCTTATATATATTATAACTTATATAGAAAAATTTATCATGTTAAATTGCAAAATGGATTACTGTCAGGGTGTATTTCTAAATAATTTATGTATAATATAGATAGTTGTAAATTTTGCCATGGGCAAAGAAGATGGGAGAAAAACTATGACAATGAATATAAATTGGTTTCCAGGTCATATGAAAAAGACCAAGGAAATTATTATTGATAATTTAAAACTTGTAGATATAGTTCTTGAAATAATTGATGCGAGAATTCCAAATTCATCTAGAAATCCAATGCTTGACGAAATAATTGCTGATAAGCCTAGAATGATTATCATGAATAAATCAGACTTATCTGACCCAAGTGAGAATAAAAAATGGATAGATAAATTTAAAAGCCAAGGAATCCCTGCTATCGCAATGAATTCTAAGGAAAATGTAAATGTTGATAAAATCTACAAAGAGGCGAAAAATCTTCTTAACGAAAAGTTTAAGAAAAATGAAGAGAAGAACATAGAAAACTCTCTAATAAGAATGATGATTGTAGGCGTGCCTAATTCTGGAAAGTCTACCTTTATAAATAAAGTTTCAAAGAAAAAGGGAGCTAAGGTTGGTAATAGACCAGGGATTACTCAAAGCAAACAATGGATAAAGACTGGATCAAATATCCAACTTTTAGATACTCCTGGGGTTTTGTGGCCTAAGTTTGATGAAGAAGTCGGCCTACACTTATCATTTACAAATGCTATCAAAGATGAAGTATTAAATATAGAAGATTTAACCCTAAAGTTCTTGGAGGAGATGAAAGAAACAAAACCAGAAGCTCTTAAAGAAAGATATGGAATAAATCCGGAAGATCCTGCTCTTACTATATATGAAGCTATTGCCAAAAGACGTGGAGCAATTATTTCTGGTGGCGACTACGACTATACAAGGACAGCCAACATCATTTTAAACGATTTTAGGTCAGGAAAACTTGGCAAGATTACTCTGGAAAAAGCATGAGATACTCTTTATATAACGATCAGATAAAAAAAGAAATCCATGACAAATATAAGCTAATAGCAGGCATAGATGAGGTTGGCAGAGGACCCTTGGCAGGACCCGTTGTAACATGTGCTGTGATTATGAAAAGTGACTCTGCTATTGATGGAATAACAGATTCTAAAAAACTAAGTAGAAAAAAGATGCTAAATCTCAAGGAAAAAATCCTAGAAGATTCGATTTGCTATGCTTATGGTTATGCAAACCCAAGTGTGATAGATAAAATAAATATAAAAAATGCTACCCACAAGGCCATGGAAGATGCCTTAAACAATCTAAAGATCAAACCTGAGATTGTTTTAATAGATGCAGAAAGAATTGATACCGATATTCCACAGTTAAATATTGTAAAAGGAGATTTGAATGAATACGTAATCTCCTGTGCGTCAATTCTAGCAAAGATTAGAAGAGATGATATAATGATTAATTTCTCTAAGTTATATCCTAATTATGGATTTGATACTAATATGGGATATGGAACTAAAAAGCACTACCAAGGCTTGGAAGAATATGGTGAAACTCCAATCCATAGACAAACATTTTTAAGAAAATTTCATGAAAGGCAGATGACTTTTGACGACTTATAAAAAAACTGTAGGAGATTTTGGAGAGGACTTGGTTGAAGAATATCTTAGAAACAAAGGCTATGATATTCTCGATAGAAACTTTAGAAAACCGTTCGGTGAGATTGATATAATAGCAAGAATAGATGAAATAGTGGTATTTGTAGAAGTTAAGACTAGAAAAAATAAATACTTTGCCAATCCAAGAGAGGCTGTAACTATTTCAAAACAACAAAAAATTATAAAAGCAAGCCAAGCCTATCTCATGGAAAATGACTTGACCGATTCAATCATTAGATTTGATGTGGCAGAAGTTATAAGAGTAGATGGGGAGATTAATTACATTGAAAACGCCTTTTAAACTTACGAAAGAAGAAATCTTTTTATATCTAAATTACCTATACATAAATAATTCCCTAATTTTAGAAATGTTTGACAAAACTTCGTTTGAAGATTTTTTTGACAAAGATAGATTATTCTATGATTTTCTAACAGACAAGCAATATGGGAAAATCTTTTCAAGTGACAATTTAGAAAACTTTGCTATATATATGGATAAGATTCATAAGTATAAGTACAAGTATATCACTATATTTGATGATGATTATCCAGAAAATCTCAAGTATATAGACGATAGGCCAGTTGTTTTGTACTACAAGGGAGATTTTGACAAAATAAAGGATAAAAACTCCTTGGCCTTTGTAGGATCTAGAAAATGTACAGCCTACGGAAAATGGGCAGCCAAATCAATTAGCGAGAAGATTTCTCTAGCAGGAATCACAACAGTATCTGGTCTTGCCTATGGGATAGATGCGACAAGCCATAAGGCAAGTCTTGATGTAGGTGGGAGAACTATAGGTGTTATAGGGTGTGGGATTGATAAAATATATCCTAAACAAAATAAGGATTTGTACAGGAGAATTGAAGAAAATGGTCTAATACTTTCTGAATTTCCTCTAGGAACAGAGCCTGTAGCCTACAATTTTCCACGAAGAAACAGGATCATATCAGGGATTTCTCTAGGAACGGTAGTAATAGAAGCCAAGGAAAAATCTGGAACAATGATTACTGTAAGATGTGCCTTAGATCAAGGAAGGGAAGTGTTTGCAGTACCTGGCAATATCAATTCTATTTATTCCAAGGGGACAAATAAGATGATTCAAGAAGGAGCCAAACTCGTTTTATCTGCAGATGATATAATAGAAGAGCTTTCATATTTGGTGGATATAAATAGGGAGAAGAAAGTTTTAGACTATACAAAACTTGATAAGCACGAAGCTCAAGTGGTAAGATACATTGAGAACTTTCCTAATGCAAGCGCTGATACATTGAAAGATCAACTAGATTTGGATATAGATGTTATTAATTATCTATTGACTTCGCTTGAGCTAAAGGATTATATAGAAAATATTGGAAATAACGAATTTATCATAAAGGAGTGAGTATTTGGCTAAGAACTTAGTAATAGTAGAGTCTCCAACCAAAGCAAAATCAATCTCCAAAATGCTTGGCAGAAATTATAAGGTGATGGCAACTATAGGCCACCTTAGAGATCTACCAAAAAGCAAGTTTGGAGTAGATATAAAAAATGACTTTGAACCTGAATATATAAAGGTTAGAGGTAGGGCGAAAACTATTAATGAACTAAAAAAAGAAGCAGACAAGGCAGAAAAGGTCTATTTGGCAACCGACCCTGATAGGGAAGGAGAAGCTATAAGCTGGCACTTGCAATTTCTTTTAGGGCTTGATCCAAAGGATAAAAATAGGGTTGAGTTTCATGAAATTACAAAAGAAAATGTAAAAAATGCCATCAAAAATCCAAGAACAATCGACCAAAATCTGGTAGATGCCCAACAAGCAAGACGTGTGATGGATAGGATAGTAGGCTATGAGATTAGTCCAATCCTTTGGAAGAGAGTAAAATCTGGTCTATCCGCTGGTAGAGTTCAATCTGTTGCCTTAAAGCTAATTGTAGATAGACAAAAAGAAATAGATGATTTTATTCCAGAAGAATATTGGACTATAACAGCTCATCATGACGTTGACAAACTTAAATTTGATTCAGAGTTTTATGGACAAATTGGCAAAAAAGTTAAGATAACAAATGAAAGCGGAGCTAAGAAAGTCCTAGAAAAAATAGATAAGGATAAGTTTGAAGTTGTAAAAATTAATAAAACTAAAAAGAGAAGAAAACCTCAAAAGCCATATACAACTTCAACCCTCCAACAAGACGCATCAAATAGGCTTGGATATTCTACCAAATATACCATGCAGCTTGCTCAACAATTGTTCGAAGGTATAGACGTTGGCGAAGGATCTGTCGGTCTTATAACATACATGAGAACAGATGCTAACAGGATATCCAAAGATATTGTAAATGAATCTCTAGCTTTCATAAAAGAAAAGTATGGAGAAAAGTACGCTGGTAAAGGAAATACTTATGCTGGCAAGAAAAAGGGCAGCCAAGATGCCCATGAAGCTATTAGGCCAACATCTATTAAGAGAAGTCCGATTGAAATAAGAGAATATCTAACAGATCAACAATATAAACTTTACAAGATGATTTGGGAAAGAGTTGTAGCAAGTCAGATGGCAGATTACGAATATCTTTCAACTCAAATTTTATTTGATAACAATGGACTTGCCTTTAAGACTAACGGCAAAATAACAATATTTGACGGTTATAATGTATTATCAAAGGCAAACGAGAGCGAAAATATCTTACCAGAATTAAAAGAAGGAGACGTAATATCTGCTAAAAAGATTGACAAGGACCAACACTTTACCAATCCTCCAGCAAGATATACAGAGGCTTCTTTAGTTAAAACTTTGGAAGAATTTGGTATAGGTAGACCATCAACATATTCTGCAACGATAAATCAAATTATATCAAGAAACTACGTTGAACTTGAAGGTAGGAGTATATACCCCACTGATTTAGGAAAAACTGTAAATACCTTCCTCCAAGAAAATTTTGATGATGTAATAAATGTTGAGTTTACTGCAGAAATGGAAGGTGCTTTGGATAACATAGCTCTTGGCGATAGGTATTGGAAAGAGCTATTAAAATCATTCTATAAAGATTTTGAAAAAGACATGAAAGGCGTCAAGAAAGATAGCAAGGACTACAAGGTAAGAGATGAAATACTCGATGAGAAATGTCCAAAATGTGGTAAGAACCTCGCTATAAAACACGGTAGAAATGGTAAGTTTATAGGATGTACTGGATTCCCAGATTGTGACTTTACAAAATCTATTGTAAAATCAACTGGGGTTAAATGTCCTGAATGTGAAGATGGAACCTTAATTGAGAAAGTTAGTAAAAGAGGCAAAAGATTTTACGGATGTGATAACTATCCAAAATGTGACTTTGCCCTTTGGGATCCTCCAACAGGAGAGAAATGCCCTGAGTGCGGATCTTTGATGATTCATAAGAAAAATAGATCGACAGATGAGATAAGATGTTCATCATGTGGCTATGTAAAAGAGAAAAAAAGATAGAAAAAAAGCTGGAAGAAAACTTCCAGCAATTTTTTTATTCATTTGCATTTTTGTAGTTATCTAGTTTTGATGTGCAGTGTGGGCATCTTGATGCTTCCACTGGAATAGAACTTTTACAATAAGGGCATTCTTTTTCAGTAACTTCTTCTTTTTCTTCCTTGTGTAGAGAGTTTAAACCCTTAACAATTAAGAACATTACAAAAGCAATGATCAAAAATGATATAACAGCGTTGATGAAATTACCAACTTTAAGGCTTGCACCACCAACATTAACTACGATATCTTGGTAGTCGATACCTGCTGTTAGCCCTGAGATAATTGGCATTAGGATATCATCAACCATGCTTGTAACAATAGCTGTGAAAGCAGAACCCATAATGATACCTATAGCCATGTCTAAAACATTTCCACGGGCAACAAATTCTTTAAATTCTTTAAACATAATTCCTCCTATAAATATATCTAAACGTTCCTAGATATTATACCCATTGATAAAAGTTTTCAACTATAAATTTGACTTTGATAAGTGAATTTAATATCATTTTATATAGGAGTACAGATGAAAAATTTATTAGTAGATGACGAATTTTATAATAAATTAAAAAACTATGCGGTTTTTATTCCTCTAATAGAAATAGAAGGTGAAGATCACATATTATTTGAAGTAAGAAGCAAGAATATTACCCAACCGGGCGAAGTTTCTTTTCCTGGAGGAAGGGTAGAAGATGGCGAAGATTTCAAAGATGCAGCCATAAGAGAAACCACAGAAGAGCTTTTATTAGATAGAGAAGATATAGAGTATATGGGATATTCTTCTATGATATTAAATTCATCTTTTAGACATATAAAAAGTTATTATGGGAGAATTAAGAAAAATTTTGAAGATATAAAGTATAATGAGGAAGTAGAGTCAGTTTTTGCTGTCAAAGTCGAATATTTCAAAGAAAATCCTCCAATCATGTATAGGGCACCTTTCTTGATGGATTTTCCTGAAGATTTCCCCTTCGATAAAATTCCAAATGGGCGAGACTATAAATTTACTACGGGATATCACGATATGTATTTCTATAATACTGAACCTGTGATTTGGGGATTAACAGCAAAACTTTTGAAAATTTTTATAGAAAGCTGGACAAGTAATGAGAAGTGATATAAAAAAAAGATTCGTAGACTATGGCAGAGACAAGGAATCCATTGTATCGATCTTTTGTGTTAAATCAAATACAAACGAAGAGTTTGTCGACCTATATACTGTTGTAGATGAAGTTATAATAGGTAAGCTTGAAGATGATCTAAGGGTTTTATTTGATGATATAATATTGATAAATAGAGTAAAGGATAGTTTTGATGTTGATAAAAACAAACAAAATTATACCAAAATTCAGGCCTACAAGAAGGACAACGTAAAAATATCTGAGTCAATCATAGCTAAGGATCTGGCAAATGATTTTATGAGAACCTTGCCAGGAGATATTGAGTTTATCTACAACAAGCCTAATGAAGAAATGCTTAAGGTAAACAAGGACTTTAAGTACAGTCTACCAAAAGAATACGAGTTTAAAACTTGTGTAGATAGTTTCTTTGCAAATGCCATAGAAGTTTCTTTATATATAAACCAGAAAGATCCAATAGCAGCTTGTATCAAGATGGATGAATTGAGAGACGAACTTCTAAAGATGTTGGATTTTCATCTTATAAACAAGTTTTACGGTCTTAAAAATGTTGGCATAGATGGATCAAATCTAATCCATACCCTAAGCAAGGAATATAGAGAAGACTTGGAGTTTACTTTCCCAACAAATGAATTGTTAGATATATACAACTGCTTATTTAAAGCTTGTGGACTTTTTAGAAAAGTAGGCATGGCTGAGGCAGAAAATCTTAACTATTCATACAACAAAGAAGCTGATGTAAATACCCTAAAGCTATTGAGGGATAATTATAGAAAGCTAGAATCTTTTTTAAGGTAGGTTTATATGAAAACAAGAAAATTTAGGTTGGCAAGCCTTCTAAGTATATTTATATTTTTATTTACTAGTATGGCTTATGCCAAGGGCGAAGGCAGAATAGTTGGTCTTGATGAGAATGTTTCAGCATATATAATAGGTAATGAGGAAACTGGCGATATATATTATGAGAAAAACGCTGATGAAGTTAGACCGATAGCATCTCTAACAAAGCTAATGACTTTTTATTTGGTAAGAGATGCCATAGAAGAAGGAAAAATTAGTTTAGATACAAATGTAAAGGCAGATAAACGTGCAGAAGAACTTACTAGCTGGGAGTACTCCGCTCTAGGACTTAAGGAAAATGAAACTTACAGTGTGGAAGAACTTATCCAAGGGTTAATAGCGGTAAGCGGTAACGACTGCGCTCATCTGTTGGCTAAGGCTGTTTCTGGGTCTGAAGAAGCTTTTACTAAAAAAATGAACGAAAAAGCAAAGGAGTTAGGCTTAGAAAGTCAAAAGTATTATAATGCAAGTGGTATTGATACAGAAGATGACAAAGAAAATGTCTCTTCAGCGAGAGATTTGTACAAGCTATCCATGGATTTGGTTAAAAAATATCCAGATATTCTAAATTATTCATCTATGGATGAGGTTAATATTCCTGGCAAGGGAATTAAAAAAGATTCAACAATCCCACTAAAAAATGAAATCGACGGAGTGGATGGACTAAAAACAGGTACTACAGAAAAAGCTGGCTATTGCTTGATTACTACGCTTGATATGAAAGAGCTAGATGGAAATGACGATTTTAGGTGTTTGGGAGTAGTACTGGGGGCAGATGAAAAGGATATACGAGACAGTGTAATGAGTGATTTGATCTATTATGTGTCAAGATACTATTCCTTCGAGAAGGTCCTAGATACAAATAGAAGTGTAGAAAGCGTAGAAGAAGTATCTGCCAAACAAGGATACATTGATTTATATCCAGCAGAGGATTTAACTATAATTTCTAAAGATAAAAAACATGTATCTACCAAAATCAACCTAGATAAAAATATCAAAGCTCCAATCAAAAAAGGACAAGTGCTAGGTAGTGTCGATGTCAATTATGAAGGTGAAGATTATAAGATAGATCTACTTTCTAGAGATGATGTAGAAGAAGCAAGTACATTTGGAAAGATTACTAGAAATGTGAAAAACAATGTCGATTTCTTGTTCCAATTGTTGATTGCAAGGTAAAAAGTGTTATAATAATAGAGGACTAAAATTTTAGTCCTTACTTGTATCGGTAGCTCAGCTGGATAGAGCACCGCCCTCCTAAGGCGGGTGTCGGAGGTTCGAATCCTCTTCGGTACACCAAAATTATGGCTGTTGGTTATCAACAGCTTATTTTTATGCTAAATTCTAGGAGGATAAGTTGATAGATAACAAAGAAAATAATTTCTCGAAAATGGATATGTTTTTCATGCAGGAGGCAATTAGTGAGGCAAGGCTTGCTCGTTTTATAGAAGAAGTTCCAGTAGGAGCTGTCATAGTTTATAAGGGTGAGATAATAGGTAGGGGTCACAATTACACATTCAAAGGAAAATCTGCCCTAAAGCATGCTGAAATCATGGCAATAAAAGAAGCGAGTGAGTATATGGACGATTTTAGACTAGAAGAATGCACAATGTATGTAACCATGGAACCTTGCTCCATGTGTGCTGGCGCTATAATTAACTCTAGGATAGATAGACTTGTGATTGGCATTAGAGATCCAAAGAGAGGTGCTTGTGGGTCAAATACAAATGTAACAGGTGATAGAAGTCAGCTTCACTATCTTGATGCTGAGTTTGGATTATCAGAAGAAGAATGCCTTTATGAAATCCAGACTTTTTTTAGGTATTTGAGGCAAAAGAAAAAGAACAAATCAAAATGATTTATTCTTGTATTTCAGCGATAAATTGCCAAGATATATTGTACTTATCAATCAAAGTTGTAAATAATTTTTTGTTTATTTTTTGAGGCTCCATAGTAACAGTGGAGTCTTTTCTAAAATTCATATAAGCCCTATATAAGTTATCTGAACTTGTCTCTATAACAATTCTCACATTGTTGCCATTTTTAATCAACATATCGTTTGTAACATCGTATAGGTAAATCCTATTATCATAAACATCTATATGAGAATTATATATCCTGTCTTTTATCTCATCTGGGTGATTATATTTTTTAAAATCACTATACCTAATTAGTTTATCAGGTTCCTCAATACCAAAAACCTCACAATAATAATGTATTGCTTCTATACATTTACCATCTGTAAAAGCTAATCCAACTGCCATCTTAATTCCTTTCTATATTCTATTATTAATTTATCACAATAAACTAAGATTTACAAGTTAACTTATAAAAATCTCCAAAGCTTTATTATTTAATTATATGTAAATCGAGTATAATAATATCAAGTAAACGATATACATTCAGATAAAGGAGATTTATATGAAAATTAGTTTAATAGATCCATTAGAAGTTGATGAAAAAATAATAGAAAACCACAAGAAAAAAATAGAAGAATTAGGCCATGAATTCGAATATTTTAATCAATCAGCCAAAGATGATGATGAAAAAATTCAAAGACTACAAGGTACTGATATAGCAATGATTACTAACAAGCCACTAACTAGAAATGTAATCGATAAAACTGATTTGAAATTAGTAGATGTTGCCTTTACTGGGGTTGACCATGTGGATCTTGATGCTTGTAAAGAAAAGGGAATTGTCGTAGAAAATGCAAGTGGATATTCTGATGATTCCGTAGCTGAACTTGTTTTAGGACTTACAATCAGTGTACTAAGAAAATTTAATGAAAATAGAAGAAATATATTTGATAGTGAAAATAACTACCTACTTGGAGAGCTAATCAAGGGAAAAACATTTGGTATTATTGGAACTGGAAATATTGGATCAAAACTAATTGACCTACTAAGTGTATTTGGATGTGAAATAATTGCCTATTCGAGAACAGAAAAGGAAGAAATTAAGGCTAAAAATGTGGAATATGTTAGCCTTGAAGAACTTCTAAAAAGAAGCGATATAGTTTCTCTTCATATACCAAATAACAAAGAAACAAAACATTTCTTGGGAAAGGAAGAACTAGATCTAATGAAAGATAACGCTGTACTAATAAACTGTGCTAGGGGTGCAGTTGTAGATAATGAATATCTAGCAAAATTGTTAAATGAAGATAAATTAAGAGCTGGTATAGATGTATTTGATATGGAACCACCTCTTCCAGAAGATTATCCACTAAGAAATGCTAAGAATGTTATTTTAACTAACCATGTTGCCTTTTACACAAGAGAGGCAATGGAAATTAGAGCTGATATAGTATTTGACAATCTTTACCAATATCTAGAAGGAAATATCGTTAACGAGATAAAACTATGAGCGATGTGAAAATTGTTGCAATCGCTGGTGGATCTGCTAGCGGCAAAAGTTCTATAGTAAGAGAAATTGCGGCCTACTTTAAGGATGATCTTACAGTTATAGGGCATGATAATTATTACAAGGCTCACGATGACATTAGTTTTGAACAAAGAAAAACTTTAAACTATGATTATCCAGGTGCCTTCGATAATGATTTATTTTACAAAGATTTAATAAAACTTCTAGATGGTAAAGAGATAGATATGCCTACTTACGACTATAATAATCACACTAGGAGTAAAGAGACTGTTAGGATTAAACCTACAAAGATTATTTTAATAGAAGGAATACTAGTTTTATATGATGAAAAAATTAGATCGATAACCGATACCAAGGTCTTTGTAGATGCTGACAGCGATGTAAGACTTCAAAGAAGAATATTAAGAGATACCAAAGAAAGAGGCAGAAGCCTAGAATCTGTTTTGACTCAGTATATAAGTCAGGTTAAACCTATGCATGAGACTTACATTGAGCCTAGCAAAAAATACGCTGATATTATAATTCCTAGGGGCGCTAGAAATCTAAAGGGAATACAGATTTTGAAAAGACATATAAAACATTTGATTGAGGAAGATAATGAAGGTTAATATAATTGAAACTAACCATAGTTATATAAAAGATTATATAAATGGTCATTCAAGTGCAGGAGCTGATATTTGGGGAGCGCAAAAAGATTGTGACGGATATTATATCTTTAGAGTACTTGCACCAAATGCAAATGAAGTTTATATCAAGGGTGATTTTACCTCATGGCAAAATGTAGCTATGACTAAAAATTATGAGTATGGTTATTTTTTTATAAGGCTAAAGGCAAATGTCGGTGACTATTACAAGTATGTAGTAAACCATAAGGGAAACTTTGTAGAAAAAACTGATCCCTATGCTAAGGCTATGGATAAAGAAGGAGATTTTGCAAGTATCTTAACAGATGATAGATATGAATTTGCTGATGACACTTTTATAAAAAATAGGAGCAAGAACTTTGATAAGCCACTAAACATATACGAAATCCATATTGGCTCTTGGAAGCGTTATGGTGAAAATGTCAACTTTTTAGATATAGTAGATGATTTGGTTTCCTATGTCAAGAAGATGAACTACACTCACGTTGAGATAATGCCAATAACAGAATACCCTTATTATCCATCTTGGGGATATCAATCTACTGGATTTTTTGCGACAAGTTCTAGGTTTGGTAGTCCAGTAGACCTAAAGAAATTCGTTGATATTCTTCATCAAAATGGAATAGGGGTAATACTTGATATGGTTGCAGTTCACTTTGCATCAGACTTTTATGGTCTTGATCATTTTGACGGAACTGGGATGTATGAATCGGTTTATCATGACCTTAAATATTCTGAGTGGGGTTCTAACAATTTTGATTATTCAAAGGGTCATGTAAGAAGTTTTATGAAATCAGCTTTTTCTTATTGGATAGAAAATTTCCACTTCGATGGCATAAGAATTGACGCTGTTAGCTACATGATTCACTATAATGGAAATAAGAATCGTGGAGTTCATAAAGATAATATAAACTTTATTAGAGACTTAAATAAGACAATTGCAAGTTGCCACCCAGATGTGATGTTAATAGCTGAAGACTCATCAGATTATCCGATGGTAACAGCAAGTGTTGATGAAGGTGGGCTTGGCTTTGACTATAAATGGGATTTGGGTTGGATGAATGATACCTTGAGGTATTTTAAGACGGATTCTATGAATAGAGTAGACCGCCAACAAAATATAAACTTTTCTATGTATTATTTTTATAATGAGAAGTTTGTACTCCCACTAAGCCACGACGAGGTGGTTCACCTAAAGGGTGCTGTTGTAAATAAGATGAATGGATCTTATGAGGAGAAATTCAAACAACTCAAACTACTTTACACTTATCAAATGACTCACCCAGGCAAGAAGCTAAACTTTATGGGTAATGACATCGCAACCTTTGATGAGTGGAACGAGAGTGGCTCTATAAATTGGGATATATTGAAATTCCCAGTTCATGATTCATTCAATAGATTTATAAAAGATTTAAATTACCTTTATAAAACTGAGAAGGCATTTTTCGAAAAAGATTTTGACGAAGAAGGATTTTCTTGGAGAGTTGTAGATGATAATTTAAACTCAGTCTTCGCCTACGAAAGAAAATCAGGAGATGATAGATTTTTAGTTGTTTTAAATATGACTAATACTTACAAAGCATCTTACAAAATTCCTTATGACGAAGAGTTAGAATTTGTAGAGGTAATAGACTCATTATCAGAAATCTATGGCAACAGTAGATGGGATAAGAGAAATATAAAAATAGAGAAAGGAGAAGATTTAGCCCTTGAGCTTTGGGAATATGAGGCCCTTGTGCTAAAGATAAAAACTTATGAGCGTTAGAAAACCAATCAATCTATCATGGCTTGTAGAAAAATGGACCTTGATAGATGAGGATTCATATCTAAAGAATATGTGGTTAAATACCGAATCTTTAGATTTTATTAGAATAAATCAGGAGATACAAACTCCAGAAGATATAGAAAAAAACTATATAGATATAGACCAAGATGTGGAAAACTTCGTGCTACTACCAACTGCAGATGAGCTTGATGAGCACGAACTTAGGGAAGCTTTTATAGCAAGTCTTGACAAACATCAAAGAGATAACTTCCTCGATAATTATGATGGAATTGATCCTAGGGAAGAATTTTTAGATATTGTCTATGAGCAAGGTCTAGAAAGCGAATGGAATAGTTTTAGAGATAAAGCAGCAGCAGATATATTACTAACATGGGCTCTTGGAGAATCAATACCAGTGAATAAAGATATGGAGACTATTAATATAAATAAATTATGAGATTAAGAAAGATAATTTACCCTTTGGCACTTGTATTAGTTTTAGCGTCTTGTGCCAACAATAATGATAATAAAGAACCTGCTACAGATGAAGTTAGCAAGGCAGAAGAAAATGTAACAGTAACAGAAGATGAAAATAAAGAAGAAGAAACAAAAGATGCTAGTCCTAAAAAAAACAATTTAGAAAAACTAGACAAAACATATTACGAATATTTTGATACAGTAACTACTTTATTAACATATTCAGATGATAAGGAAAGTTTCGACAAATCTTGCGAGATCTTAGAAGAAGAACTTGCCAAATATCACAAACTTTATAATTCATATGATGATTTTGAGGGAGTAAACAACTTTAAAACAATTAACGATAAGGCAGGGATAGAACCTGTAAAAGTTGACCCTGAAATAATCGAGTTAATTGAATATGCTAAGGAAATGTATGATGTAACAGATGGAAATATCAATATTGCTATGGGTTCCCTCTTAGGCTTATGGCATGAATATAGGGAAATGTCAATAGATGATCCTTCTAAAGCTGCTATTCCAAGCGAAGAAGAATTGGAAGTAAAAAGTGAGCATAAAAATATAGATGCCATTGAAATTGACAAGGAAAACTCAACTGTTTACATCAATGATCCAAATGTACAAATTGATATTGGAGCTATAGGAAAAGGCTACGCTACAGAAAAGATGGCAAACAAGCTAAAGGAAAATGGCTTTAGCAGAGGAATATTATCAGTTGGTGGCGATGATGTAATCATTGGAGCAAATCCAAACTCAAGTAATGGAACTTGGAAGATTGCAGTTCAAAATCCTTTCTTAGAAGATAAGGAAAATCCATATTCATCAATCGTATCTGTAAAAGATACATCAGTAGTAACAAGTGGTGACTATCAAAGGTTTTTCACAGTTGATGGCAAAAATTATCACCATATTATAGATCCAGCTACCAAATATCCATCTGATAAATGGAAATCAGTATCAGTAAAAGCAGATAGCATTGCTCTTGCAGATACCTTGTCAACGTATTTATTTATCGTTGACCACGAAACAGGACTAAAGAAGGCTAAAGAAAATGGAATCGAAGCATATTGGATTGATCCAGAAGGAAATGAATTTAAGACGGATGGTTGGGAAGCCATGGAAGACAATTAGAAATAGGAGATGGGATACCCATCTCTTTTTTTATTTGTTTTATAGTCAAGATAAAATAGAAGAAAATATACATACAGAAATACAAATGATTCCTAAAAAATAACTTTTTTTGTAGGAGATTTTTTGGTATAATCTAAGAATATGATTGGAGGTCAGAGTGAAATTAGCTTTTAATAACGATAAATATTTGAAGTTGCAATCAGAGAAGATACTAGAGAGGATAGAAAGTTTCGATAAATTATACTTAGAATTTGGAGGTAAGCTTTTTGATGACGAACACGCATCAAGAGTTCTGCCTGGATTTTTGCCAGATTCTAAATTACAAATGCTCCTTAACTTAAAAGATAAGGCAGAAATAATTATTACTATAAATGCCAATGACATAGAAAATAACAAGATGAGAGGGGACAATGAAACTTCTTATGATGTTGAAAGTCTAAGGTTAAAGAAAGCCTTTGAAGATTATGGCTTTTATGTAAGTGGACTTATTATAACTCAATTTGATAATCAACCAAAGGCTATCAAATACATTAAATATTTGGATAATCTAAATATTCAAAATTACAAGACTTACGATATAGAAGGATATCCAAATAATGTTGATCATATTATATCAAAAGATGGATTCGGAAGAAACGAAAGACTTAAAACTACTAGACCTTTAGTTGTAGTAACAGGTCCAGGACCCGGATCAGGTAAGATGGCGACTTGTCTATCACAAATGTATTTAGATCATGAAGCTGGTATAAATGCTGGATATGCAAAGTTTGAAACTTTTCCAATATGGAATATTGCCCTAAAACATCCAGTAAACATGGCCTATGAGGCAGCTACAGCTAATCTTGATGATGTTAATATGATAGACCCATATCATCTGGATGCTTATGGCGAGCTTGCTGTAAATTATAATAGAGATGTAGAAGCCTTTCCTATTTTAAAGAAAATGTTTGAAAAGATAATGGGAACTTGTCCTTACAAATCTCCAACCGACATGGGCGTAAATATGGTAGGTTATTGTATAGAAGATGAAGAAGCTGCCAAGACTGCTAGCAAAGAAGAAATCATCAGAAGATATTACAATACCTTAATTGACTTTAGATTTGCCAAAGAAAGCTACCACGCCCTAGAAAAAATAGAAATGCTAATGAGCCAATTAGAAATTAGTCCAGAAGATAGGATTGTTGCTGTTAAGGCAAGGGATAAGGCGAAAACAAGCAAGACAGAAGCTTTTTCTATTGAACTTTCAAATGGAGTTATTATTTCAGGTAAGAAAAGTGACCTACTAACAGCTCCATCAGCCTGTATATTAAACGCACTTAAAAGATTAGGCAAGCTTGATGATGAGATTTTATTAATATCACCACATATTATAGAGCCAGTTTCTAAATTAAAAACCAAATCCTTGGGTGGAAATGAAACTTCCTTATCTGTTAATGAAATGTTAATAGCTCTATCTATATCAGCTACCACAAATCCTCTAAGCCATATGGCTATGGAACAAATTGAAAAGCTAAGAGGACTTGACGCTCACTCTACAGTTATCCTTGAGGATAATCAAAGAAGAATGCTTAGAAAACTGGGTATCAACTTCACCCAAGATCCGGTCCTTCACCACGATGAATATGAGTATTAAAAAATAGACCTTAGTTGGGTCTATTTTTCTTATAGTGAAGTTTGTATTGTCTTTTAGCTTCTTCTTGTTGATCTTTATTTATGAGTATGTTGGCTTTTAGAATTTTTTTATCATCTACAACTATTTTTCTTATATCGCAACCGAAACAGCTAATTGATAGTTTATCTAAAGTATTATCACTAGGAATAAAATCTAGGTTCTCTATTATAAGACCTGATATAGTTTCGTGTTTATCAGAATAAAGATAAGTCCCAATGCGTTCATTAACATCATCTATATCCATACTTCCATCAACAATGAATTCATTCTCACTAATCTTTTTTATCTCAGGAAGTTTTTCATCATATTCGTCTTCTATTTCTCCTACAATCTCTTCAACTATATCTTCTACAGTTACCATTCCAGAAAATCCACCATATTCATCAATGAGGATTGCTAGGTAGTTTTTATTTGCTTGAAGTTCTTTAAGTAGGATATCTATCTTTTTAGTTTCAGGGACATAGTAGCAATCTTTTATACAATTATCTATATTTAAATCTTTATAGTTATTTCTCTTATATTCTAGGAATAAATCTTTTATATATACAGTACCCAATATATTGTCTATACTATCTTTATAAACTGGAACTCTAGAGTAACCTTCTTCTAGCAAATCGTTTATGGTATCTATACTAAACTCATCGTAGTCTATAATGTATATAGATGTTCTAGGTGTCATTATTTCTCTGGCGATCTTATCATCAAAGCTCATAATATTTACAATCATCTCTTCGCCTTGGCGGTTTATTACGCCTTGTTGACTTGAAACTCTGATATAGGATTTTAATTCTTCCTCAGATATCTTCTCTTCAACATCTTCTGAGTATTTACCTATTAGTTTTAAAACCAAAACTGTTGTTAGGGAAAGTAACCTAACAAAAGGGTAAAACAATTTGGATGCAATTGCTACGATTTTACTTGATTTTAATGCGACAGATTCAGGATTTTGGAGGGCAATTCTTTTAGGAACTAGCTCTCCTAATACCAAAGTCACATAAGATAGTGCAAAGGTAACAAGGATAAATGCTATTGTTTGTCCGTACCCTATGCCAAGATTTTTGAAAACATCACCTAAAACTTTTGATATACTAGTTGCAGCAGAACCAGATGAGAAAAATCCAGCTAGGGTAATGGCCACTTGTATAGTTGATAGAAATCTTGTCTGATCAGCTGATAAATCTATCAAAGTTTTTGCTCTAGTATCACCATTTTCAGCTAGTTCCTTAATTTTATTGTTATTTACAGAAACCATAGCCATCTCTGCAGAAGCAAAAAAGGCATTAACCATTGTTAGTATAATTATAAGTATTAATTTCGGCCATAAGGCTCCATCGTCCATATTTAATCTCCTTTTTAATTTTTAAGTAAATTGTAGCACAAATATTTTAAGATAACAATTTAATTGTTAGTATCGTCATATTCAATATAATTGAAATAATGATCTAGTTCGTTTAAGTTGGCATTTTGATAAATAGAGGTCATTTCTTGGTTGATTTCACCGATTAGACCTAAGACAAAATATCTCAAAGATGCTTGACCGAACATCTTATTTGATATATTTTCCTTAGCTCTTGTCACAACTCTTGAATAAGCAATAGTTTTCGCCAAGTCAACTCCTGTTATCTTAGATTTTTTAGTTATAAATCTTGAGAAGAAGTTGAGTAAATCTCTAAGAGTTGTAACTCTTGCTACCATATATTTGTAGGCGAGATTTACAGGAAATCCCTTAGTTTGAATCAAATCGTTAAAAAATTTCTTATTTGACCCATCTTTTTCAAGCTTTATTTCGCTAGTCACCTTATCAAATACTTCATTGATTTCGCTTGCTCCATAATCAAGCAAGGTTCCAATTATATCGTAGGAATGATCATTTATATTATCAATCATCTGCTGAATATAAATAGGTTTTTCCTTAGGACTAGTAGACCTATATTGGTAAATGTAATTGGCAAAATCATAGAAAGTGTGACCTTCATCATCTATAGGCATAGAAAATATTTTATTAGTAATCTCATCCATGGCATTGATTACAAAAGTTGGCGTCAAAATTTTCTCAGCCTGAGCTAGAATATTATCTACAGCTTCTTCTATATTTTCTGCCTTTATAAATAAAGTGTTAGCTAGGGCTTTAATCCTAAATTCATAGTGATTATTTATATCGTTTACTATGATTCTTCCGATAAACTTGCTATAAATTGGGAAATTGTCAGCAATCTTAGGAAAAACTATTTCATTCATATAATTTTCATAAGGTATCTTGATGCCAGTTTTTGAACTGATGTTATCAATTAATTCTTTTTTAAAATGTAATTTATCAAGCTTTGGATTATTAGCTTGGATCCTGATATAGTTGTGGATTACATCATTTAAGCTTAGTTGGTCTGTCATTGTGTAGAGGATTGCATCGTCTATTTTGTGATGTTTTCCGTAATGATCAGTGTAGATAAATTTATCAATTAACTCAGTATTTACAAAAACATCAAAACCATGATCAGTAGAGGTTTTATTTTCAATATAGATATGTCTAATTGGAAGTGGGTAGGTTATGGTAGATCCTGTTTGGATATCATAGATTGAATTACCCAAGGCACTTGTATACTTGGCGGTACCATTTTCATGCAAGTGACCGGTAAAGACAAATTTGACCCCACAATCAGCAAATACTTCTATTGGAGTTTTGCCATTTATTCTTGGATCTGAATCTTTCAATATGTCTCTCCATTCTTTGATGATAAATGGGGAGAAGGCTACTTCTTGATTTCTAAAGTTTGGTACAAGAGCGTGGTGGGCGACAAGTATAACCATATCTTTTCTTGCCTTTGCTTCTTCAATTTTTTGAACAATCCATTTAAGCTCTTCTATGGTAATTGATCCTGGGATATTTTCTCTGCCATCCCTGTGTTTTTCCTCAGTATCTGCAGAATAAATTGAAGTATCTACTATAATTATGGATAGGCCATTTTCTGTTGATGGATTTTTCTTAATCCTTGCAAGATATGAAAAATATCCATGAGCGTAGTAAGAAAACTCATCTGACCTATCGTATATTTTATTTACCTTATCCAAATAAGACTTGAAAATATCGCTATCCCTATAAAATTCGACTATAGAATCATCTTTGTAGATAAAATCATAGATTTCCTCAAACTCTCTAGGAGATACATTTTTAGTTTTTTGATCTTTTTTGTAATCATAAGACCTGTGGTTGTTTATATCGTGATTGCCTGGAATCATGAAGATTTTTCTCTTAGGATCTTTTTCTTTCCAGCTTTTTAGATATGTAGCCACAAGCTTATGAGATTCGTATTCTCCTTCTTTGACTAAATCTCCAGGGAGAATTAGATATTCGCTTTGGGCTCTATCTACAATCTCCAAGGCTCTTTTAAATAAAGCTTCACTTTCTACGACTAATTTTCTTTCAACTTTTAATTCTTTTATAAAACTTTCGCTAGTTCCCATCAAGTTTCCAGCTAGGACATGGGGATCTGAAATTATTGATATATCAAAATCTTTTATTGTTTCTTTGTTCATATTTTCCTCTTTATAATTCTATATTCATTATACTTAGTAGCTTATAATTTACATCTAGGAAAAAATAATTCCTAGTATATTGCAAGGAATTAAAAATCATAGTATACTGAAACGGTAGTATATAAAATCCATATAAAACCATGACAAGAAAAGTACATATAAAACAAGTCTTACAGAGAGGGTTGTAGCTGAGATAACCTAGATTTTGTTCGTATGGAAGTGCATCTTTGAGTTTTATAGCTGACTAATTAGGCTATGACAGTGCGAGTGTTATATCGCAAATGAGATTTCTAGAGTTATCTAGAGATGAATTTAGGTGGAATCACGGGTAGACCTCGTCCTTTTACAGGGCGGGGTTTTTTGTATGCTAAATAAACTTAGGAAGGTAATATGAAATTTATTAAAAAATTAGCTATAATTTCTAGCTTTACAATCTTGACTGCCTGTTCTACTTCTAAAGTAGAACAAAAATCAAATCCAGTTGCCAATAATAAAATTACAGCAACTAGTAAAGTTAAGGCTAGTACTGCTGATTATCAGGAAGAAGAAATTATAAACTTTGACGATCCAAACTTTGATATAGAAAAAGTCGAATATGATTCATGTTGCAAATAAGGAGAGAATATGAAAAACAAAAAAACAATTGCGCTAGCTCTTTTGATGGCACTAAGCCTTTCATCTTGTGTTAAAAATGGAGAAGAGGCAAACACACAAACATCACAAAATACAGAAACTTCACAAAAGGAAGAAGCAAATAAAGAAGCAAAAGTTCTAGATGAAAATCATTTTATTGATGAAGAACCAAGATATGGAACAAAGGTAAGAATCGGATTTGATGGTGACCTTTGTATAGCAGGTCAAAACATGGCTGAAATCGAGGGATACTTCAAAGAAAACAATATTGACGTAGAATTTGTAAACACTAAATCAGGTAAAGATGCACTAGGTAGTGGACAAATTGATGTTATGACTGGAGAATTCGGTGGACTTCTAGTTCCAGCAACTAAAGGTCTTAACTATGTTTTCTCTACATCAAGCCATTCAGGTTGTAAATCACTTTATGTGCTAGATGAAAGCTCATATCAATCAACTAAAGATTTAGTAAAAGAAAATATTGCTGTAACAAACGGTATAGGAAACAGTGGTCACAACACACTTTTAAGATTTTTGGTTAATGATGGAATAGATCCAAACGAAGTAAACATTAAACCAGTAGATCCAGCCGCTGTTATCCAAGCTTTAGAAAATGGAGAAATAAAAGGAGCTGTTCTTGATGACCAATTCGCTCAAGAATTCCTAAAAACTGGCAAGATTAGACCAATAAGATCTCTAACAACAGATGAGGACTTCAAGAAAGAAGTTTGCTGTGTAACAGCCTTTAACAAGGACTTTGTTGATCAAAATCCTATGCTTGCAGAGCTTGTTGCAGAACAAATTGAAAAGGGAAATCAATATGTTGCAGAAAATCCTGAAGATGCTGTAACAAAACTACAAGCTAAAAACTTAGCATCTGGAGATCCAGATGTAGCTGTTGATTTATTGAAAAAATATGACTATAACTTAGACAATAAAGATGGACACGATACAATCAGAGCTTACTTTGACGATTACAAGAAGTTAAACCTTATAGATTCATCTAAATCAACAGAAGATTATATTAGTGAATATTGGAGACCATTAGGAAATGGAGAAGTAAAAATCCAAGAAAGGAAATAGATTAGTATGGAAGATACAAATGCTATCCGAGATGAACTAACTAAAAAAGATTTGGAAAAGCTAGAAAATAATAATAAGAAAACATCATTCTTTAAGCTTCTAATTCCACTTATAGTTGCTTTTCTAGCCATAGGAGAGTATCTATTATTACCAAATGCAGATCCTAGTGTAAGTGCTACAAATCTATATCCAAAGTTTTTAGGTTTACTAATTGCAATCTATCTGATAGAGCTAATCCTATCATTTAAAATTGAAAGACTTAGAGACCGTTTATCATATAAGTGGCCTCTATATACAGCTATCTTTGTGATATTTATTATATTTGATATACTCACTCTAAAAAAAGCTATCCTAAAATTGCCATACTTCCCATGGTTAGATATGATTCTAAACTCTATGGCAGCGGATAAGTCTTATCTATTAGAGTCAGTTTTCTCATCACTAAAATTACTATTTACAGGTTATATTATAGGATCCCTTCTAGGAATCATAACAGGAATACTAGCAGGATACTTTGACAAGGTAAATTATTGGGTTGACCCAATCCTTAAACTCCTAGGACCAATTCCAACTACAACTTGGCTACCAGTTGTAATGGTTTTAGCTATCAACTTGTTCCAAGGTGCAGTATTTATCATCGCCCTAGGAGTTTGGTTTCAAGTAAGCCTATCAACCATTACAGGTATTAGAAATGTAAACCCAGCTTACTATGATGCAGCTCAAACCCTAGGAGCTAATAATATGCAAATGGTAAGAAAAATTGCCATACCATCAGCAAGTCCTAATATTTTCCAAGGACTAGTATCTGCTATGAGTGCTGCTTGTAATGCACTCATAGTTGCAGAGATGATGGGAGTTGAATCAGGACTTGGTTGGTATATAACATGGAAGAGCTCATGGGCAGACTATTCTGCAATGTATGGTGCGATAATTCTATTAGCTATTACTTTTATTATTGTAAATATCTTAATCAAAAAAATAAGCGATAGAATCCTCGTTTGGAAAAAGGAAGGGGTTAACTAATGAGCGAATTGGTACTTGATAATGTAGGAAAATTATTTCAAAGAGCCGATCAAGATGGCTTGACTCATGCCATAGCAGATGTTAGCTTTAAGGCAAAAGAAGGCGAATTTATATCTATAGTTGGACCATCAGGATGTGGCAAGTCAACTATGCTTAGACTCATAGCAGGACTTATTAAACCAAGCTTTGGATCACTAAGTCTCGATGGAGAAAATATCGAAGGTCCTTCTGTAAATAGGGGAATGGTATTTCAAAAGGCGAATTTATTTCCATGGCTAAGTGTTAAAGAAAATGTGTCCTTTGCAAGTGACTTAAAGAAAAATACAGATAACAAACAAGTAGAAAATCTTATAAAGAAGGTAGGACTAGAAGATTTTAAAAATCTGTATCCAAACGCACTTTCAGGTGGTATGGCACAAAGAGTATCTCTCATTAGAACTCTCATAAATAAACCTGAAATAATGCTACTAGACGAACCACTAGGAGCCTTAGATGCCTTTACAAGGATGAATATGCAAGATTTAATCTTAGACTTGTGGCAAGAAGAAAAAAACCTAACCATAATGGTAACCCACGATGTAGATGAGGCAATCTATATGTCAACAAAGGTAATAATCATGCAAGCAAATCCTGGAAGGATAAAGGATGTTGTAGATATAGATCTTCCTTACCCAAGGCAAAGAACTAGTGAACAATTTACAAAATATAGAAATGAAATTCTAGAAAAATTGAATATTGATTAATTTTTAAGGGGCTGTTGAAAAACTATGAATAATCATCGTACCATCGTTAGAAGGTTCTCTTAGGAAATTTTCAGTGAAGCCTACCTTCTCATGGAGGCGTTTAGCCGGTCGGCTCAGTGAGACTTTCCGTGGAGGTTCTTCTAACGATAACGGTACGATTTATTCATTCTGTAACAACCCCTTTTTTCTTTTCTATCATATCGATGTTATAAATAGAAAAAATAGTCTGATAATTCTTTTACAAATTTTTACTTATAAGTTATAATTAAAGTATAAGAAAGAAAAAGGAGGAGCTATGAAAAAGAAATTATTGGGTATAGTAGCTTCCCTCGCTTTTGCATTTTCGCTTTCTGCATGTTCAAATAGCGATACAGAAATTAAAAGAGCAGAAGATTGGAAAGAAATGTACCCAGATGTTTATGCTACATATCAGGCAAATGCTGACATGAGTGAAACTAAATACGGCGGTTCAGTTCCAGTAGACTATCTAGAAGAAAATCCTAATCTAAAAGAGTTCTATGAAGGTTACGGATTTTCCAAACAATATGATAGGGCAAGAGGACACAACTATGCTTTGGAAGATGTACTAAATACTAAAAGACCTAAGGCTGGAGCGAGTTGTTTGGCATGTAAGACTGCTGATTTTGTTGTAGCCTTAGAAAAAGATGGTGTAGATGTAAACTCTATGGATTTTGATGAATTTGTAGATTCAAAGCCAGATATGTCTACTATATCTTGTTATGATTGTCATATGAACGATGTTCCTAATATCCAAGTAACTAGACAACATACTAAAAATGCAATAGAAAAAGGTGAAATGCCAAGTACAACTAAAGTTGAAACTTTGGCTTGTGCTCAATGTCACGTTGAGTATTACTTAGATAATGAAACTAAAGAAGTAATCATGCCAACAAAATATGGAGTCGAAACAGACGACATGTTAAAGTATTATGACGAAATTGAATTTAAGGACTGGGAACATCCACAAACGGGAGCATCTTTATTGAAGGCTCAACATCCAGAATTCGAAACATTCCACGGATCAGCTCATGAGGCAGCAGGACTAACCTGTATAGATTGTCATATGCCAGAAGTAGAGGCAGAAGATGGGTCTATGGTTAAATCTCATCACTGGACAAGCCCACTAAAGAATAAGGAAACTTTAGAAAATACTTGTACAGCTTGTCATAAAGATAAAGATGCAGATCAATTGATAGCATGGGTTGAGGAAGTTCAAGGCGGAGTATTTGATAGAACCAATGAAGTTAGTGATAAATTGAAAGCTTATATTGATGAGCTTGCAATTCATATCGAAAAAGGCGACTTGTTAGAAGAAGATAAGGCTAAACTTCAAGATATTCATAGAAAAGCTCAATTCAAATGGGATTTTGTATTTGTAGAAAATGGAGAAGGATTCCACAATTCTAATAAAGCTCACAAAAACCTTGATGAAGCAGAAGAGCTTGTTGATGAAGGTATGGAGATATTAAATAAGTACAAATAAAATTCAAGGACTCAATTAGACTAAATAATTGAGTCCTTTTATATTAAAGGAGTTACATGAAAAAAGATAATATATTTAAAAGAATAATAAAATCTTTTTATACTATGAAAGTTGGGATAATCCTTCTAGTAGTGATAGCTCTTGCATCTCTAATTGGAACGGTAATTCCTCAAGGAAACGATCCGAGCTTTTATAGGCATACTTATTCACCGTTACTGGCTGAAATTATCCTTGCATTCAAGCTTGATGATATGTATTTTTCACCATGGTATTTGTTTTTAACAGGACTTTTACTAATTAACTTATTTTTATGTTCTGTGAACAGATTTAGACCTATAATAAAAAGTTCCTTTAAAGATCCAGATATAGAAAAAAAGCTAGCTAATATCAATGATTTTAGAGCTATAGGCGATGTTAGTGATAGTAGGAAACTTTTTAAGGACTTAGGCCTTGGCGACTACAAAGAAACTACCATAAATGGGAATAATATAAAATACAAGTTTTCAAATAAAATTGGTCACTTAGGTTCATGGTTAACCCACCTATCCATAATAGTGATAATACTTGCCTTTGGTTATGGTAGATACAAAGGTTTTGATGAAACAGTGTATGGAGTTCCAGGTGAAACTTTAGAGCTAGAAAATTCAGACTATAAAATCAGAATAGATAATTATAAGGTATTATTTAGAGAAGATTTCACTGTTGAACAATACATAACTGAGATGACTGTCCTTGACGAAAATGACAAGGAAGTAAAAAAAGGTACATCTATGGTAAATCATCCTTTTAGGTTTGATGATTTTAATGTTTATCAAAATTCAACGGGATGGGCAGTTGATGCTTTGTTGTTTAAGAATGAAAAATCATATAAGGAAAAAATTTTATACAAATCAGAAGTATTTGTAGAAGATGATAAGAAAATAGCCTTGCAGCTTGCAGATTTTTATCCGGACTTTGATTCTAAAAATCCTACCAAACCAAGGACTACCACTCCATTTTTGAAACATCCTGTAGCTTTATATGCATTATTTTATGATGGAGAAAGAGTGGATATGGGTTTAAATCACATAGGAGATCCTATTGAATGGGAAGAGTACACCTTTGTATTAGAAAATCCTAGGATGTTTACCTTGCTACAAGTAGCAAGAGATCCGGCCGTTCCAATAGCTCTTGTTGGAGGGATAATTTTATTAGTAGGTTTATTTTTATCCTTCTATGTGAATCCTAAAGAAATGATACTAGTAGAAGAAGATGGAAATAAAAACAAAATTTTTATAAAGCAAAGTAAAAATGACAAAATTTTTGAGAGAAAAGTAAATACAATTTTAGAAGAATTGGAGAATAAATAATGGATTTATTAAAAATTGAACATATATTATTTTATCTTGCCTTGGCAGGGTATCTTGTATCGGTTGTACTATTCGTTCTTTTGTTCGTAAACAAAAGCGAAAAATGGGGCCAGCTTGGAAAGAAAGTGTTAACAGCAGGTTTTATTGCTCATACATTGGCGCTTATAGTAAGATGGGTAAATGCAGGAAGGATTCCTTTATCCAACCATTACGAATTTGCGACTGCCTTTGCTTGGGGAGTTAGTTTATGCTTCTTAATATTTGAGAGAAGGTACAAACTATTAGCAATGGGTACTTTTGTCAGCCCCATCTTATTTTTAATAATCGGATACGCAGCTATGAGAGATAAATCAGTTAGACCTTTGATGCCAGCCCTTGATAGCAAGTGGTTGGCAGTCCACGTTACTCTTGCAATAGTATCTTATGGGGCCTTTGCAGTTGCAGCAGGAGTATCTGCGATGTATCTTGCAAGAGATAAATTCACTAATGATAACTTTTCTTCTAAGAATCTTCCTAATAAAGAAAACTTAGACTTAATATCTTATAGGGTATCTGCATTTGGATTTATATTTTTGACCTTGGTAATGATCACAGGATCAATCTGGGCTGAATCAGCTTGGGGTAGCTATTGGGCATGGGATCCTAAAGAAACTTGGTCTTTAATAACTTGGATTATTTATGCAATATATCTACACCTAAGAAAATCAAGAGGTTGGTCAGGGAAAAGAGCTGCAATATTTTCAATAGTAGGATTTGTATGTGTAATATTTACTTATATAGGTGTAAATACTTTCCTACCATCACTTCACTCTTACGCTTAATTCAAAGCTTATATATAATTTATAAAACTCGGGTTAAAGCCCGAGTTTTTCTATTATCTATAACCTATATGATTGAGTAAAGAGAAAGATGTAGTAAAATATCTATAGCTTAATTATTTTTAGATTAAGTGAAAGGAAATTTATGGATAACAAGAAATTAAATAATATAGTTGAAGCTGTTTTTATGCTATCTTTGATTGAGATTTTAGTATTCGTATCTAATATTTCAATTATTCCTTTGGCTTTAGTTCCTGTACTTTTTAGTATTTACATATTTAGAAATGGCTTTAGGAAGTTTTTCTTAGTATTTGTTTTAAGTTTTAGCATAAGTCTTTTATATTTGGATTTGTATGATAGCCTTGCTATTTTTATCTCGATTTTGGCTATAAGTTTGCTCTTTACACTAGCGATTAAATATATCAAGAGTGATAAAGCTGAGATTGTTCTAGTAGCTATAGTTTTAAGCTTGATCTTCATTGGCCTATATGTTTTTGCTATGAAAAGGGAAGGCGCAAGTTTAGATTCTTTGGCAGGTAACATGAAAGAATATTTGGAAAGTAGTTTGGACTATAACTTCTCCTTAGATGTTTACAAATTAAGCCTTGCGCTTTTTCCAAGTATGTTTACATTCTTTTCTGTTATTTATTCTATTTTAGGGATAAAGTTAATTAGAAATTATGTAAATATAAAAGAAGGAAGCCTAGAGGATTTAGATAATATAAACGAAATAAGAATTGAAAGCAAAGATATTTTGACTATTATTGCATTTATGGCTATTATATATATTGTCTGCAATTTTCTTAAGTTAAATATGACTTATGTTAAAGTCAATATTTTGGCTATACTTGTAGAAATTCTCGCCTTTAATGGATTGTCAGCATATGATTACATGATTTCAAAGTCAAATATTCCCTTATCTAGGGGATTCCAGTGGTTTTTTGTAATTATTTTGCTACAATTTCTTATAATATTGTTCATAATCTTGGGATTTATTGATATAATATTAGATGTAAGAAAGAAAAGGAGCTTTAATGAAGAAGAAAGATGAGTATGTAGGAAAGAGTAATATTATTGCTATAATACTCCTGCCTAGTCTTGTCTCTTTGATTTTATTCTATTATAATCAGATTCTTGGAACGATTGGTATAATCCTGACTGTTGTTTTGTACTTTTATCTAAAAAGTATCAACAAACAGAGATTAGATGATCTCCAAGCCTACGTTGATGATATGAATGTTTCTTTTGATATTATAACTAAAAACGTAGTCTTTGAGATGCCCTTTCCTATAGTAATCGTTGAGGATGATAGAACAATCAAGTGGCATAACACATATTTTAGAGACTTGTTTGATAATAAGTCTATTGTAGGTAGTGAATTAGAAAGTTTTCTACCAGATTTTAAAGAAGTTGATTTTAAAAGCGATGGTTTAAAATTACCTAAGAATATAAATATCAAAGATAAAATATTACAATTTTATTATCAAACTGTAACTAACAAGGAAACTGGCAAAAGTCAGACGCTCTTATATGGTATAGATAATACCTATGATGAGTCAATCAAGCAGCTATTTAAGGATAAGAGACTAGTATTCTATTCTGTATTTATAGACAATTATGAGGATATAAGAAATGCAACTGAGTCAGTTGACAGACCAGCTGTTCTTGGCGAAATTGATAGGGTTATTAATGAGTATTTTAAAAAGCATAATTGTTTAATAAGAAAATATGAAAATGATAGGTTCATGGTTATTAGTGAATATCAAGATTATAGGGATGTTCATGAATCTAAGTTTTCTATTTTAGATGAAGTTAGAGATATTGACAAGGGAAATAGCTTGCCACCAACTTTATCAATTGGTGTTGGTATAGCTGGATCAAATCCAACAGAAATATATTCGGATTCAAGAGAGGCAGTTGATATTGCCCTATCTCGTGGAGGAGACCAAGCTGTAGTCAAACTGGAAGATAACTATGAATACTTTGGTGGAAAGACTAAGGCAATAGAGAAAACTAGCAAGGTAAGATCTAGGGTAATATCTCAAGCCCTAAAGAGAATGATCCAATCATCACCCGATATTTATATCATGGGACACAACAATCCTGATATGGACTCTTTTGGTTCGTCACTAGGAATATATGAAGGAACTTTTGATATGGGAAAGGATGTTTACATCGTCCTAAATGAAGTTACTAGACCTATTGAAAATATGTATGATAGAGTCACCAGTGAATTAGATGAACTAAAGGGAAATATCCTAACAGAAAGTGAAGCTTTGGCAAAGATTAGTCCTCAATCTCTTATTATAGTAACAGATAACCACAGGAAAAATTCTACTGAAGCGCCAGCTCTTCTTGAAAAGACAGATAATATATTTATTATCGACCACCACAGAAGGGGGAAGGATTATATTGAAAATGCGACCATTTCATATATAGAACCTTATGCTTCAAGTGCATCAGAGCTAGTTACAGAGATTTTATCTTATCTAGATGAGGACTTTAAGGCAAGAACGGCTGTTGCAGAATCCCTTCTTGCAGGAATAACAGTAGATACCAAAAACTTTGTTTACCAAACTGGAGTAAGGACCTTTGAAGCAGCATCAATTCTTAAAAGATGGGGTGCAGATTCTGTTTATATCAAGAGAATGTTTAAAGATGATTTTGAAATAGTAAAATATAAATCAGAAGTCATTGCAGACTCATTTATAGTCAATGATTTTATAGCTATAGCCCACTTTAAAAGAGATATTGATGGATCGACTTTAATAGCTTCGCAAGCTGCGGATGATTTGTTAAATATTAAGGGAGTTTTGGCAAGCTTTGTGCTAACCATTTCTAACAATAAAATTCACATATCAGGTAGAAGCTTAGGCGATATATCGGTACAATTAATATTAGAGCGCATCGGAGGCGGTGGTCACTTAACAGCTGCCGCAACCCAATTAGATATGACGCTGGAAAATGCTGAAGACATGTTAAGAAAAGCAATAAATGAATATTTAAGAGAGGAAGAAGAAAATGAAAGTAATACTAACAGATAATATTGTAAGAGTTGGAGTTAAGGGAGACCTTGTAGATGTTAAACCAGGATATTTTAGAAATTTCCTAGACCCACAAGGAAAAGCTGTAAAAGCTACTAAAGAAAATATGGCTGAACTTGAAAAAATGAGAGAAGAACTTAAGAAAGAAGAAGCTGAAAATAGAAAAGAAGCTGAAGCTCTTAAGGAAAAAATCGAAGCTCTAACAATCACAAAGAAAGTAAGAGTTGGAGAAGACGGCAAACTATTTGGTTCAGTAACTAACAAAGACATTGCTGAGAGCCTAGCTGAAGAAGGAATCGAAATCGATAGAAAGAGAATCGAAGAAGTTGAACAAATCAACGGAGTTGGTGAATTCGTACTTAATGCTAGACTTTATGAAGGAGTAAACGCAGACCTTAAAGTTAACGTAGTTGCTGAGGCAGAATAATGACTGAGGGCCTAAGGCCCCTACCACATGACTTCTTAGCAGAACAAGCTATAATCGGAAGTATTCTCGCAAAAAATGAAACTTTCGATAGTGTCAATCAAATTATAAAACCTGTAGACTTTTATGATTCTAGAACACAGAGGATATACAAGTCCATCATCAAGATGTTTGAAAAAGACATCAAGGTAGATGAGATTTCTTTGTTATCCCAGTTAAAGAATGAAAATATTTTACAAGAAGTTGGAGGGGAGGAGTTTATCACTGAGATTACCCTCTCCTCATTTTATACTCCAAATATCGATACATATGCCAGATCAGTAAAAGAAAAATCTATTCTAAGAAGTCTAATAGGGGCAAGTGAGGATATTATCGATTTAAGCTACAGGCATGATGGAAAGATCGATTCTATATTATCAACAGCTGAATCAAAGATATTCGAAGTTTCTCAAGTCAATCACAATCAAGGCTTGGTGAGACTTTCCGATACTATGGAAGAAACTTTACAAAAGATTAACGAGCTAACTCTTGCTGATGGAACTATAACTGGTGTTACTACTGGATTAAACATGGTAGATAAAAAACTATCAGGTCTTCAACAATCTCAGTTAATTCTACTTGCTGCAAGGCCTGCTATGGGTAAGACTGCTCTTGGTCTAACTATAGGTTGGAATGCAGCAAAAGCTGGTAAATCAGTTGCCTTTTTCTCTCTAGAGATGAGTACCTACCAACTTAACCAAAGACTTTTGTCTATGGTTTCTATGGTAAATCTTGAAAATATTATCAACGGGTCAATTAGAGATGAAGATTGGCAACTTTTAATTCACGCTACCAAAGAAATTACTTCAAAAGATATATACGTTGATGAAACACCTGGAATTACACTTTCAGAGATGCGAAGTAAACTAAAAAGGCTGAAGGCAGAAGCAGGGCTCGACCTTGTTGTTATTGACTATTTACAGTTGATGCAAGCTGACGGTAGGCAAGAAAATAGGCAAAATGAGATTGCCTCTATTTCTAGAGGATTAAAATCATTATCAAAAGAATTAAATTGCCCAATTTTATCCTTGGCTCAGCTTTCTCGTGAGGCAGATAAGAGATCAGATCATAAACCAATCCTATCAGACCTTAGAGAATCTGGAGCTATAGAACAAGATGCAGACGTTGTTATGCTTTTATATAGAGAAGATTATTATGATGAGGAAGATAATCCAAATATAGCGAAATTAATATTTGCTAAGCACAGAAATGGTGCAACTGGTACTGTCGAGTTATTTTTCAACAAACCATGTACAACCTTTAGAGACTTAAGTCAAAGAGAAGAAAATGCCTAGGATTTATTTAGAGAAAATGAATCAGGAAACTGCAAACGAAGTAAAAAATTGGACTGACTTTTCTGATCCAAGACTTGTCGGTTACAACTACTCCAAGCTATCAGATTTTGAAATAAAACTTTGGTATGGATCAATTTCTACTCCAAGAAAGAAATATTTTGCAGTAAAAAGATTGGAAGATGATAGATTTATAGGATTTATAGGACTAAAACAAATTAATCCCCTTACTAAAAAAGCTAAGCTTGGGATTGTATTTGATAGTGCCTTTACATCAATGGGTTATGGGCCAGAAGCTATCAATTTATTATTAGATAAGGCATTTTTAATATATAGGCTCAAGGAAGTTTCTCTTGATGTAAATCTGTTTAACAAAAGAGCCCTAAAGGCTTACAAAAAATGTGGTTTTGTAGAAGATTACTACAAGGAAGAAGTATTTGAAAATCAAGATATAGAATGTGACGATGAGTATTTTGAGTGTAAATCGGGGATTATATATACTAAAATACTCACTATGAAAATTAAAAAGGATGATTATTATGGACTTTAAGATGCAAGATTTGAAACTAGATATGGGAACAACTCCACTGGAAAATATGTTTTTAAATACCTACGTTCAAATGGCTGACGGCGATGCTATTAAAGTCTATCTTTTAATTTATAAGGATTGTTATAACTACAACAGGGTAGATGCAGGAAAAATTAAAAGGCAGTTGAGATTTTCTGATGAAAGATTCGATAAGGCTGTTGAATATTGGGTCAACATGGGGATTTTTAGACAAAAAAGAGCTGACAATGGAACTGATTATATAGAAATAGTTTCCCTAAGGCAGATGTATTTTGGCGACAGTGAGGATAACGAGTCAAGTGAAGCTGCATATGATTTAGCTCAAAGAAAATCAATAATGTTTACAAATATTGAAACAATGATTAATAGAAATCTTACTCCTGCAGATATTACAAGGATCCAAGAAACAATTCTCGAATATAATTGTGATCCAGAACTTGTAACTGAAGCTTTTAGGCAGGCTAAGTCAAGTGGAAATGTTGATGTCAAATATGTAATGGGTTTTGTAAAAACATGGAGAGATCAAAATATATCAAGTCTAAATGATCTAAGGATGAAAGAAGAAAGAGACAAACTTCTAAGATCAAGGTCTCCTCGCCAGTACAGGAGAAAGGCAAATCCTAGATCTGGACAAAATAATAATACAAATAAAGAAGTTTCATCTTTTATCCAAAGAAGAAAAGAAGAAAGATTAAATCAAATCCTAGAACAAAGAGGTGAGGACAATGACTCCTAGTCAAAAGGCAAGTGCCATTCTTGAACAAAGAAGGAAAGATGACAAGATTAACCAAGATAGAAGGATAGCGGAAGTTTACGAAAAAGTCCCACAAATAAAATCTTTGGATAAGCAAATCAAAGAAATTGGTTTTACTACTCTAAAGCTAATAGCAAGTGGAGTTGACACAAGAAGTTATGAGGAAAAAATCAACTTTCTAACTAAAGAAAAAAGAAGATTATTAGAGATAAATGGCTTTGCTAAAGATTATATGGATATAAAATATTTCCATGAAGCTTGTAAGGATACAGGATTTGTTGGAACTAAGATGTGCTCATGTAGAAAACAACTAATAATCGATCAAAAATACAGCCAATCAAACATCAAAAATCAAATAGCAGAAGAAAACTTTAATTCATTTAATATAAATCTATTTTCAAAGAATGTAAACCTAGAAAAGGGTGCAAGTCCATATGAAAATATGAGATATGTTGTAAATGATTTAAAGAGATTTATTAATAATTTTGTCTATGAAACTGGAAATGTCTACATATACGGTGATGTAGGTAGGGGAAAGACATTTTTAATAAACTCAATTGCTAAAGAAATCCTAGACAGGAATTTCTCAGTAGTCTATATGACATCAACTAAACTTTTTAAGTTTTTAAATGATTATCTATATGCGTTTGAGGATAGACGTGAGAATTTAGAGGAAAAATACAGGTTGATATTTGATTGTGACCTACTAATAATAGATGATTTAGGTGCAGAAGCCAGCCGTCAATCTGATAGGTCAAATCTATTCGATGTTGTAAATGAAAGAATGAACGATGGAAAGCCTATAATATTTTCATCAAATTTGGACGAAGAGGCTCTCCAAGAGGTCTACGGTTCTAGAATTTTTTCTAGGATAATGGGCAATAATAGTAGGATATATGAAATATTTGGTGAAGATTTGAGATTGAGGTAAAAAATGCTTGTAGTTGATAGAGATCAGATGCAAAAAATTGATAATTATGCCATAAATGTCCTAAAAATCCCAGCTATTTGTTTGGTAGAAAGGGCAGGGCTTGCTATTATGAAAAATATAAATTTGGATATTAGAAGGTCCTTTGCCATAATTGTTGGATGTGGCAATAATGGAGCAGATGGTCTAGCTCTTGCTAGAAATTTGTTAGCAAACAATTTCTATGTTGAAATATATATAGTCGGTGATTTAAATAAAGCTAGTGAGGAATTTATTTTAAATTATAGAGCTTGCGAAAAACTAACTGATAGAATATATGAAGTAATAAGCATAGATGATATAAATCAAATGGAAGAAAACATATCTGAAGTATCTACCATAGTTGAAGGAATATTTGGTACAGGCTTAAATAGGACTATTCAAGGAGTTGAAGCTTTCGTTATATCTCTTATTAATAGAACTATGAAATATACAATATCAATAGATATTCCATCAGGTCTTGATGCAAGCACGGGAAAAGAGTGGGGAGAGGTTGTCGATAGCGATTTGATTGTTTGTATGCAAGTTATGAAAAAAGGGATTTATAATATAAATAGACTTAGAGATAAGTGTGTCATAGAAGACATAGGAATACCCCAAAAGGCAATTAATAACTTTATCTAAAAATAAGGAAAGGCGGTTAACTGGTGGATTGTCACCAGTTTTTTGTTATGGAAAAAGAGCTTATACTTTATCTGATTACTATCAACATTATAGGAATAATTCTAACTTGTTACGATAAAATAGCTAGCAAGAAATTTAGGAGAAATAGGGTAAGAGAAAATGTACTCTTACTTGTAGGAATGTTGGGGTCAGCTTTTACTATGTATATTACAATGAAAATAATCCACCACAAGACCAAACATAAAAAGTTTATGATTACTCTTCCACTTATGATTTTGGCACATATAGTTATAATTTATTTAGCTAAAGGGGTATAAAGATAAAAAGGAAGGTGATTATATGAAGAAAAAATCATTTATAGCTTTAGTCTTAACTTTATCCCTATCTCTAACATCGTGCGCTGCCTACAATTCTTATGTGACTGAAGATAGAAGTGTAATCTCTACAAAAGAAGCAGTGGATTATGCAGAGGAGAAGACTATCGAGGATGATAGCAGTCTAGAAAATAGTGAGTATTCTTACGATAAGGATAAGAAAGAGAAGATATACGATATAGAACTTGAGAGTGTCGATTTCGATAGTGATGTATCAAAGGTAAAAGATCTAATGAATGATGATGAGATAATGGTTTTATCTCAAAATTACAATTCTTATGTCACAGATGACGGGACTCTTAGAAATCTTAATATGACTGTAAAAATACCTATAGATAAGTCAAAAGATTTCAAAGAAAACGTCGAAAAACTCGGGAGATTATCTTCAAGTAACGAATACATAAATGACTTAAATAAGCCATATGTAGATATAGATAAGCTAATTTCTAGCAAAGAAAAAGAAATTACTAAACTAAATGAGCTTTTGGAAAGTGCTTCTACTATAGAAGATACTTTGGCTATTCAAAGTAAAATACTTGAGATTGAAACAGAACTGGACCAAATAAATGAAGATAAAAATGATTTGGATGATAGGATTAGCTACGATACATTTAATATTTATGTAAGAGAAGTTTTTTCCTATAATAGGAGAATAAATACAAATCCTAACTTGGGTGAGAGGATAAAAATCGCCTTTGAAGATTCCTTTGCCCTAGTAAAAGCCTTTGTATTTAATACGATAGTGTTCGTAGTGAGGTTCTGGCCATTTATAATAATTCTTCTAGTTTTGATAATAGTAGTGTTAAGAAAAAGAAAAAAAGTCAAATAACAGTTATTAGATAATAAAAGAGCTCAATTATGAGCTCTTTTAAAGTACTTATTTTTTCATATTTAGTTTATAAATTTTATTGAGTCCATATAGACCAAGGTTCGAAAAGGTCTCTAGCTTATATTTTTCATTCTGTATAAGACTATTGTACTCACCACTTATAATTATTTTGGTATTTTTAATATCTAATTTATGTTGGTCTATTATTCTATCAATTATAGAAATAATTGCAGATTTGTAGGCAAAATATATACCGTTTTGCATAGCGCTAGTTGTAGTTTTTCCTAAGATCTTTTCACTTTTAATGATTTCAACTTGAGGAAGCTTTGCGCTTTCCTTAAATAAGGATTCTTGGAAGAGATTTATGCCTGGCATAATCAAACCACCTACAAATTCTTTTTTGCTATTGATATAGTCAATGGTTGTTATAGTTGATGCGGAAATTATTATTAGGTCATCTTTAAATCTATCTCTTGCACCAACTGCCCTAATTATCCTATCACTTCCAACGTCCTTTGGATTGTCGCATTTTATATTTATTCCAATCTTAAGACCGGCAGATATAAATGTTGGACTTTTTCCAATGATGTTTTCTCCAATTGTAGCATAAGTTTTATCTAGTTCTGGGACAACAGATGATATTATTACATCATCTATTTTATCCATATCTATTTTTTTATCTAGAAGTAGATATTTAATTACAAGGTAAAGTTCACTAGCAGACCTATCTTTGCTACTGGCAAGAGTGAAATTTGCAAGCATTTTATCATTTTCAAATAGTCCAAAATTAGTAGTTCTATTTTCTATATCAATTGCTAGAAGCATCTTACCTCCTTGATGATTTAAGAGCCTTTATAACTGCTGTAGATAGTATAACTGAAAGAATCGCTTCAGGTATTCCACTTGTAATTGTCACTCCAAGAATAGCAGATCTTGCACTTTCTAAAGGAATGCCAAGAGTCTTTACATATTCTTCTGCATAGATTAGATATATTCCACCTAAAACTAAGATTGTATTTGTCATAGATCCAACAAAAGCTCCAATAGCTATTGGGAAATCGCCTTTGGCTGATTTTTTGGAATAGATAAATAGTCCCACAACTACCAAAAGCAAGATTACAACAAAGATAATATTTGTTGTTGATTTTCCAGCCTTGATGTTTTTAACTAGTAGGTAAACTAAAGCTAGGGAAATTGCAGCCCATAAAACTTTGGCTAGATTTTTTAGTTTATTATCATTTATCTTAAGACAAGCTTTATAGGCATAATAACTTGTAATTCCAATTAGAATCCTTGGAAGAACAGATATTAATGGATTGTAAAATACAAATGATACCGGGCTAGGATTTCTTAGTAGAGCGTTTAATAATGATGAAACTCCAAAGATGAGTCCAACTAGTGCTCCAACGATTGGACCTTCTGCTATAGCACCTATAATTACAGGAATGTGCATGGTAGTTGCATTAATAAATCCTAATGGAATAAGACCGAGTGGAGTTAGGCTTAATACTATGGTGATTGCACCAAGCATTGCCGAAGTCACAAGCTTTCTACTGCTGATTGTTTTATTTTTCATTGTTACCTCCTGATACGGTTCGCAAAGGATACCGTTCATCGCATCTTTCGATGCCAAAATATATTTTCCATAAATCAAGTAATAAATTCGGTATCTCCAAATTTGTGAAATCCAAATGTCTGACTTAGATTTATAGACTATTAAAATTATAACTAAATTATCAAATTAAGTAAAGTAAAAATCCCTTAAAAATTTAATTAAGGGATTTATCTAGTTAAGGGTTTACCTTATTTATATTTAGGATTTTTCTTAAAATTAGTTTAGCAAAACCATAACTTCCGCCAACATTTGGGTGCACTCTGTCTACTGCAAGCAGGTCATCACGATCTTTTACAAAACTTCTCCAATCGACTAGGTGTGCCTTGGGATTATTATCAGTAAAAGTTTTAATTTCTTTATTTACCTGATCCATATATGATTGTAAGTGGCTAGTGTTTACAAAATATACATCTCGTCCACCTGCTTCATCTACGATTTTTTGCATATCGTCAGTTGATTCTAGTCCGTTAGAACCCAATACAACTAAGATAAAATCATTTAAACCAACTTGAGATTCGATATTTAAGAGTGTATTTGGACCATCTGACATGCTTCTGCCAACTTCACCATCTAGGTAGAGGTTTGGAACAAATTCTCTTAGATAAGAGTCGATATTAACTAAAACTGAATCTCCGATTGCTGTGATTGAGATATTCTTTAGATAATTTAGCTCATTTTCTGTGAAATCAAAATCATCGTATGGTTTTTCTTTGAAGTTGTCATTTGCTTGTTTCTTGTCTGTAGTATCTATATTTTTCTTAGGTTTAGTCTTGTTATTTTTCTTAGCTAGTTCGTTTCTCTTGTCAATTTCTTCTTCATTTTTAGAAAATTCTTTCTTAAATTCATTCATTTGAGCTTCTTTTTTATTGCCAATAGCCAAGGAAACTATATTTAATATTCCTACAAGAAAAAGGGCACCTATCAAACTTTTAATCTTTGAGGATTTTTTAACTCTTCTAAAATAATAAGATATTTCTGCTAGTATTACTAAAACTACGAGTCCTACAAGATAGAATAAAACTCTATTAGCTATCTTATTTATAAAAAGATAAACCATAAAAACTTGGACAATATATTGCCACAAATAGTAATAGTAAGACCTATCTCCTAAGCAAATTAGAAATTTGAAAAAAGGATTGTAATCTTTGTATTTCTTAGGGTTAGTTTCTTCAAATCTATAGATAACTATAATAAGAGCTACTACGATTAATTGATAGACTAGGAAGAATGTCCTGTAAACCCACAAGTTTTTACCATTTATAAAGAAAAAAGGAACAATTACAAGAGCTAAGAGCACATAAATTATCTTCTTTAAGTCTAATTTATCTAGTTCATCTTTAAATTTTTCATAGATTAAAAAACCTATAACACCTACAAAAAATGCAGCAAGTCTTACGTCTGTTCCATAGTAGATCCTAACTATACTTGCTTTTGTAAAAGAAAGATAGTAGCTAATAGCAGTTGAAATTATTGTAAGGATAGCAAATATTTCTATTCTTTTGCTATTTAGTTGGAATCTATTAATAAGATAATCTATAGTGTAGTAGATTATTATAAATTGCAAGTAGACTGAAATATACCAAAGGTGGGTAAATATATTGAAATTTCCAGACCTATCAAAATAGGATATTCCTTTTATGATTGCTCTAATATTTTCAAAACCCAATATTGTAGGTATAGAACTTCTTATGCTATCATCGAATATATCTCTTGCAAATATCAAGGATAGCAAAAGCGATATAGAAACTATGACCCACATAGGAGATACTATCTTAAATATCCTTCTTTTTATTTTTCCAATAAAAAAATTAATATCGCTAATCTCAGAGCTTTTCTTAGAAGATTTAGCTAGGAAAAATCCCGATATTATCATAAAAATTATTACACCTAAAAATCCTCCAGGAAGTCTGTGACTAAATAAATGATAAAGAGATACCGCAATTAAGCTTAGTGCTTTTAGCATGGTAATATAGTTAAATTTTATTTTTTTTATTCTTTTCTTTTCCATTTTAACTCCGTCCTAACTTACTTATTATAACACAAGGAGGGTTAAATTTTTATAAAAATTATGTTCTTGAGATATTTGATAATTACTGTATAATGTTAATAAATTTGATAGTGCGCTGAGAAGACTTAGTAGCTAGTGAAGACATTTAGAGAGGAGATGGTTGGTGAAAATCTCTTGTACGGACCTAGTGAATCTACCTTTGAGCATATAAGAATTAAGGCATTTATTTGCATAATTTGGGTGGCACCACGAGACCTTCGTCCCAATTGGGGGGGAGGTCTTTTTTATTTATTTTATATTTTATAAGGAGAAATTATGATTGATATTAAGTTACTTAGAGAAAACCCTGATCTTGTAAAAGAGAACATTAAAAAGAAGTTTCAAGATGATAAACTAAAACTAGTTGATGAAGTTTTAGAACTTGATGAAAAACTTAGATCATTTAAAACTGAAGGGGATAACCTAAGAAGTCAAAGAAATAAAACTAGTAAAGAAATCGGTGCTCTAATGGCACAAGGCAAGAAGGATGCCGCTGAAGATGCTAAGAAACTAGTTAAGGATATAAATGATAAACTAGAGCATATAGAAGCTGATACAGAAAAATTTGCAGCTGAAGTTAAGAAGAGAATGCAAGTCATCCCTCAAATTATAGATGATACTGTTCCATTAGGAAAAGATGATAGCGAAAATGTTGAAATCGAAAAGTACGGAGATCCTGTAGTACCAGATTATGAAGTGCCATATCATATTGATATTATGGAAAGCTTTGACGGAGTAGACCTTGATGCTGCAAGAGAAACTTCAGGTGCAGGTTTTTATTATCTAAGAGGAGATATAGCAAGACTTCACTCAGCAATTCTTTCTTATGCTAGAGACTTCATGATTGATAGGGGATACACATATTACATTCCTCCATTTATGATTAGATCTGATGTTGTTACTGGTGTAATGAGCTTTTCTGAAATGGAAGATATGATGTATAAGATTGAGGGAGAAGATCTTTACCTAATAGGTACAAGTGAACACTCAATGATTGGTAAGTTTATCAATACTATAACTGAAGAAGAAAAAATGCCACTTAGAATGACATCTTATTCTCCATGTTTTAGAAAAGAAGTTGGAGCTCACGGTATAGAAGAACGTGGAGTATACAGAATCCACCAATTTGAAAAACAAGAAATGGTTATAATCTGTAAGCCAGAAGATTCTAAGAAATTCTACGATGAATTGTGGAACAACACTGTAGATTTCTTTAGAAGTCTAGAAATACCTGTAAGAACCCTAGAATGTTGTTCAGGAGACCTTGCAGATCTTAAGGTAAAATCTTGTGACGTTGAAGCGTGGAGTCCAAGACAGAAAAAATATTTCGAAGTTGGATCATGTTCTAACCTAGGAGATGCTCAAGCAAGACGTTTAGGCATAAGACTTAGAGGAGAAGATGGAACATACTTTGCTCATACTCTAAACAATACTGTAGTTGCTCCACCTAGAATGCTAATAGCTTTCCTTGAAAACCTACTACAAGAAGACGGTAGCGTCAGGATTCCTGAACCACTTCAAATGTATATGGGTGGCAAGGATAAAATTAAACCAAAAAATAAATAGGTATTTTAAAAGCTTAGCGGATTTTTTCGCTAAGCTTTTTATATAGGAGATTTAAATAATAATATTTTATTCACCCCAAAACTCTTCTGCAATTTTCTGACCTTGGGCAATTTTCTTCCATTGCTCATCGATTGTTAGTTCATTTCCACAATCACAAGAAGCAAAGCCACATTGATGAGAGAGGTAGAGCCTATCTTTTGGAATAATTTTGCTTGCCTCATCTAAGAGATCTAATACTCTTTTTTCATCATCTAGGCTATTAGTTTTACTTGACAAGAGTCCTAGGACAACCTCCACATCATCTCTATTTGAGAAAGCCTTTAGGGCATTTATGGATCCAGCTCTGTCATCGTCCCACTCTAGGTAAAATCTATCGTATTTTAGGTTTTTAAAGAATAAATCTGCTATGGATTCATAAGTACCATCAGAGAAGTTTCTAGATGCATAATTACCTCTGCAATTGTGGGTATAGACCCTAAGTCCTAGACTGTGAGCGTAGTCTATTAACTCATTATTTATATCAATATATTTTTGGGCGAGGGTAAGGTCCTTATCAAGGTCTGTTTGATTGTTATCATATTGGTTTTCCTTGTTTTCCTTGGCAAATTGTTCCCATAGACAATCATCAAATTGGATGATCTCTCCACCAGCATTTTTGTAATCGTCTAAAAATTCTTTGTAGGCTTTAATTAAATCTTCTAAGAAATCTTCGCTAGATTCATAATAGGTAGATTCATCTATGAAACCAAAGTTTAAAAGCTCACCATAAATATGAGATGGGGAAGGGATACATTGTTTTACAATGCTCCTTCCATCTGCAAGCTTCTTTAGTCTTTTGAAATGCTCAATAAATGGATGATTCTTGCCAGATAGTTTGCCTACAATTCTGATACCTATATCTTTTCTTGTTTCAAATTTATCATCAGAATCTTTTTCTCTAAAGAAATATCCGTTATCTTTTATAAATCTCTCACAACCGCTAAGACCCCAAACGAAGTCAAGGTGCCACAAGGACTTGGAATATTCACCATCAGTTATTTCAGCAAGACCTCTTTTTATCTGTTCTTCCACAACATTAGCTACTGCTTTATCTTCACATTCCTTATAACCGTCAAGGTCATCGTAGAAAGGATATGTTATGTCATCTCTTTTTTCTATTTCTCTTTTGTATTTTAGTAAATCTTCATCTCTAAGTAACGAACCAACTGTTAAAAATCTTTTTGTCATTTTCTTTACCTCTTATATTATTTTCTACTTTTAACATTCTTACAAATTTGGCGCCATTAGAAAATTCACTATGTATCCTTAAATTAATTCAAAAAGAGCCCCATCCTATAAAGGACGAGGCTCTGCCACGTGTTACCACCTAAAATTTAAATTAATCTCACAATTAATAACTCATCGAGTACCAACATACTCTATCGCTATAACGTGCGAACACGTCTTACCCTAAATATCAAGTAAGAAACTCAAAGGCCATTTTCAATCTGATTTCGCTAAACTATTTCCACCAACCATAGTCTCTCTGGGTAGGTCCGTCAAATCTACTTTTCTTATCACAGTTTATTTTCTATGGTTCAAATTATACACAGACTTTTTGAAAGTGTCAAATATATTTTCATAATTTTTAAAAAATTCCATTTTCGGTGAGAATATAATCAAGGCTAATATCAGTTTCATCAGTTGGAATTTCAAAAGATCTTGCAACATCTGCAAATAGACCAATAGAAATTGTTTGACTATTTGCTAAATATTTATCATAATATCCTCCACCATAACCTAACCTATTTTTGTTTTTATCAAATGAAAGACCAGGCACAAGGCTAAGATCTGGATTAGCTATGCTTTCTTCATTCGTAGAAGTTTTTATCCCAAAGGATCCTTCTGTTAGATCATCTAAACTTTTTAGTCTTCTTAGATACATTTTCTTATTTTCTAGGTAGGGAACAAAAACTTTCTTGTCATTTTCTAGGGCGTGATTTATGATTTTGTAGGTATCAATTTCTTTATCCATTGATAGATAGACGAATATTGATTTTGCATTTTTATATAGGTCAAGTTCTATCAAATTCTTATAGATTTGATTTGAGATTTCGGTAATTTTTTCTTCAGTCATCTCACGTCTAAGATTTTTAATAAATCGTCTCATTTCACTTTTCATTGGTTTTCCTTTTAAATAAGTCAGTAACTTTTTTTCTGATCTTTCCGTTTTGAGCCTTGTCTACATTTTTATCAAAGAAATCTTTCTTGTATCCTTCTCTGTAGGCAGCTATACATTCTGCTCCTAAAATTAACATGGTAGAAACTATTAACAGCCAGATAAATAAGGCTAATATTCCAGCCAAGGCTCCATAAACTAGTGATTGGTTGGAGAAGTTATTTATAAAATAAGAGTAAATAAAGGTTGCAAGAGATATTGCAATACTTACAAACAGCCCACCCAAGAAAGCCTCCCTATTCCTAATCCTATTTTTAGAATTGGATGGGGAATATTTGTAAAATAAACCAACTGCTAAGGCCATTATTAAAAATGGAACTATATAGGAAAATAGTTTAAATAATGGTGATGATATCATATCAAGGGCCGATTGGATATTTGTATTAAAGTGCACTGTGATTTTTTCAATTATCTGAGAATTAAATATTCCTATGATACTTGACCCATAAATCTGAAATATCAGCAAAAAGACTATCAAAAATATAAATACTAGGGTAAATACTATACTCATCAACCTTTGCTTGATAGCTTGCTTGTTGTTATGAAGTCCGTAAGCGTGGTTTATAGCGTTTATCAGTTTGTTGATACCAGAAGTAGCAGACCACAATGCAAACAAGATTGTAAGGGTCGTTACTGTTGTTGATTGGGATGAAATTAACAAAATATTAATTGCATCTACAATTAGTTTACTCGTTGTATTAGGTAAAAAATCTACAAACTTAAATATTATATCTTCCTTGCCTGCCAAAAAATATGAAAGCACAGTTACAAGTACCATCATTAGCGGAATTGAGGCTTGCAAGAGGTAAAAGGATAGGGCAGCAGAATACGTAGTTATATCGTGTCTTGAGATCCTATTTAATAGATTTAATAAAAAGTTTTTGAAGTTTTTCTTCTTAATTTTCATCTTTTAAATATTTGTCAAACCAAGCTTTGATTTCTTCTAGTCTTTTTATTCTGCCCTTTGGTTTTCCAGACCTAGATAGTTCGTGGTTTTCTCCGTGGAATAGATACATTTTTGTATCAACTCCATTTAATTTTATCCTAGTATACATTTGTAAACCTTGTTCTAATGGACACCTGTAGTCTTCATCAGAGTGGATAAATAGAGTTGGAGTCTTGACATTTTTAGCGTATTTAATAGGGGATTGGTCCCACATTTTTTCAAGATTATCCCAAATATCTCCTGCAGTTTGATCATTTGCAAAATAATAGCCAATATCAGATACTCCATAAAAACTTGTCCAATTAGATATAGATCTTTGGGCACAAGCTGCCTTAAACCTATTAGTATGTCCTATTATCCAATTTGTCATAAATCCACCGTAGCTTCCGCCATAGACACCCATTTTGTTAGTATCTATTTGAGGATATTTTTCTATAGCAAGATCAGTAAATCTCATCAAATCATCATAGTCTATATCACCATATTTTCCTCTTATATCAGAAAACTCTACGCCTCTACCACTTGATCCATGCGGATTGGTATAAATTATAATATATCCATCGTTAGCAAACATTTGGTGTTCGTGATGAAAAATATCAGAAAATTCTGTTTTTGGGCCGCCGTGAACAGAAAGAAGAGTAGGATATTTTTTACTTTTATCAAAATCTTTAGGTAAAATAACATAGCCTTTTAAGGTGTCGTTGTTTGATTCAAAATTAAATGATTCTATCTTGCACACATTTGTCGTAACTTTATTTTCTACTAAAGGCTTTTCACATCCTTTTTTCTTTAGTTCTGCTAATGTATCAGCACCCATAGACAAGTAATAAATATCGTCACCATTTATAGCAAAATCTTCCACTTCATCTTCTATTTCTTTTCTAAGGTTTCCTCTAAGATCTATAGAATAAAGTAGGGAATTTTCAAAATGAGTTACTACGAAATAAAGCCTATTGTTAGAAACATCAAAAGTTTTAGCTCCTCCAAAACGGCTGTCTGTGCCAATTGAATTGCCAAAGGACATATCAAAATCGCTAGGAGATATCATTTCATATGCACCATCAAAATTTGCTTTGTATATAAAACAGTCTTCGTTTATCCCACCTTTTTTCATATCAGTAGCTACGTAAATTATCTCATCTTCGATAAATTTAGCCGTAAAAAAAGAAAACTCGTTTGCTATTAATGTTTTTTCTGAATTGGTTTTTAAGTCGTAAAGAATTAAATCTTCTCTAAGATCCATGACTTTGTTTGATGTGGAATTTTCCTTTAAAAATAAGATTTTGTCTAAATTTTTATTTATATCACAAAAATAAAGTTTATTTTCATCGGTTGAGTTAGTGATTAACTTAAGCTCGTCTTGGTCTTTGTCGTAAAGATAATAAGAAGATTTTTCTTCTTCAATAAATCCAGCTCCATTTAAATAAAAAGGAAGTTTATCTATCTCTTTGAAATAAGAGTTTTCCTTTTTTCTATCTTTTTCTTCTTTTGTCTTTTTCTCTGAAGCTTTCACTAGGTAGAGATTATCTTTTAAAAACTTGATAGATTGAACATCTTTTTTGATAGAAAAGGACTTTCTACCTACACCAGATCCTCCTTTTACAAAAAATACATCTTCTTTATCGGTGGATGATTTCTTGTAGATAAGATTAGAATCTTCATTAAAAGTGAATATTGTTGCTTTATCATCATCTGTAGCCTTATAATTTTCGCTAGTTTTTAGATCATAGATAAAAATATTTGTATCATATTTGTTTTCTTTATAGTTAGGACGAGTTTTCTTGTAGAAAAGTTTCTCACCATCATCAGTTATAGAAAGATCTGATAAAAACTCGTAATTTAGAATATCTTTTAATTTTGTATCTTCCATATTTACTCCTTTATATATCTTTTCACATTATACTTTATATTTTAATTTTTTGAAAAGAAAACGTTTATTTTAATTATTATTGGGTAATAATATAAAAAGACAATAGGAGGATGTTATGAAATTGAATTTAATAGCCAAGAATTTTACACTTACAGATGATATCAGAAATGAATCAGAAAAGAAATTTGATAGGCTAGATAAATACTTCCACGACCAACAAGAAATGGATGTTAGATTTGCCAAAGAAGGTAACGACTTTGTTGTTGAAACAACTGCTATCTTAGATGGAGGCAAAATTCTAAGATCTGAAACTACTGATCCTACCTACCAAACTGCTATAGATAAAAATATAGATGGTCTAGTTCGTCAAATCAGAAAAAATAAGACAAAACTTATGAGAGATAGGCAAAGTGGTCAAAGCATAAAGTTTGATAACTTCGATCCTTATGAAGATGACGATGACAAAGATGCAAACATTGTAAGAAAAAAAGAGATTCACGTTAAACCAATGAGCGCTGAAGAAGCAATCTTGCAAATGGAACTTTTGGACCACAACTTCTTCGTATACCTAGATGCAGACGATATGCAAGTTAGAGTTGTATATAGGAGAAAGAAAGGGGATTATGGTCAAATAATTCCACATTTAGACTAACTTAAAACTTCTGTTATTTATATATAATTTGTGAGGGCCTTTTAGGTCCTCATTTTCTTGTACCCATTTAGTCAATAAATAATAAAAATCTTCTAAAATAATTTTTTTATCAGAATTAACTGGTATAGTATAAGGAGCGAATATCTAAAGCTTAGGCAATTTATTTTACAAATTGATGATTATGCTTTAATATATAAGAGTAAAATCCTTTCTATCCTAATTAAGGATCTTACATAAGAAGAATTGGAGAGTGAATAATTTGGCGTTATTTAATTTATTTAAGTCATTTAGTGAAAAGGAAATCGAACAAAACCAAAAACTTGTTGATCAAATCCTTGCCCTAGATGAATCAATGCAACAACTGACTGACACACAATTACAGAATAAGACAAGTGAATTTAAACAAAGATTAGAACAAGGAGAAACTGTAGATGATTTATTAGTTGAAGCGTTTGCAGTTGTTAGAGAAGCAAGCTCTAGAGTTTTGGGACTAAAACATTACCCTGTTCAATTACTAGGTGGTATTGTTCTTCACAACGGACAAATCGCAGAGATGAGAACTGGTGAAGGTAAAACTCTTGTAGCGACTCTTCCATCATACCTTAATGCCCTAACAGGAAAGGGAGTTCATGTAGTTACAGTAAACGACTACTTAGCTAAGCGTGACCAAGAGTGGATGGGTAAGGTACATACCTTCCTTGGTTTAACTGTTGGTTGTATAGTTTATGGACTTACAAATAATGAAAGAAAGAAAAATTACAATGCAGATATAACTTACGGTACAAACAACCAATTCGGGTTTGACTACCTAAGAGATAATATGGTAATTTACAAAGATGATATGGTTCAAAGAGACCTTCACTATGCTATAGTCGATGAGGTTGACTCTATACTTATAGATGAGGCGAGAACTCCTCTTATCATATCTGGTCAAGGGGATGAATCTACTGATACTTATGTTAAGGCAAATGATTTTATCCAAACTCTTGAAGGTAGAATCCTAGATCCAAATGAAGATGCTGATATTGATCCATTTGATAGAGAATTTAAGGTAGAAGATGTAGACTTCTTAGTAGATGAAAAGAGAAAAACATCTAACCTAACTGAAAAAGGTACAGCTAAAGCAGAGAAATTCTTTGGTATAGAAAACCTATCTGATACTGACAATATCGAGCTTGCTCATTATATTAACAACGCCCTAAAGGCAAATACTACAATGACAAGAGATATAGACTATGTAGTAAACCACGGCGAAGTAGAGATTGTAGATGAGTTTACAGGCCGTATTATGCAAGGTAGAAGATTCTCAGATGGCTTGCACCAAGCAATAGAGGCTAAAGAAGGCGTAGAAGTAAAAGCAGAAAGTAAAACACTTGCTACAATCACCTTCCAAAACTACTTTAGAATGTATGACAAACTTTCTGGTATGACAGGTACAGCTAAGACTGAAGAAGACGAGTTTGACGAAATCTACAAACTAGATGTTGTTGAAATTCCAACTAATAGACCTGTTCAAAGAAAAGATGACGTTGATTATGTATATATAAATGAACGTGGAAAATATAATGCAATTATAGATGAAATTAATAGAGTTCACTCTACAGGTCAACCAATCCTAGTAGGTACTATTTCAATAGAAGCGAGTGAGAGATTATCAGATGCTCTAAAAAAAGCTGGCATATCTCACACAGTTTTAAATGCTAAAAACCACGAAAGAGAAGCAGATATAGTTGCTCAAGCAGGTAGATTAAACCAAGTTACTATCGCAACAAACATGGCTGGACGTGGTACTGATATTATGCTAGGTGGTAACGTAGATCATATGGCTATGTCAAGACTTAAAAGAGAAGGTGTAGCTGAAGAAGTTCTAGAACAAGTTGATTCTTTTGCAGAAACAACTGACCAAGCAGTTCTTGATGCTAGAAAGAAATATAGACATTACAAAGATATATACAGACCAGAAATAAAAGAAGAAGCTGAAAAGGTAAAAGAAGCTGGTGGTCTTTATATCATAGGATCTGAAAGACACGAATCACGTCGTATAGATAACCAGCTAAGAGGTCGTTCAGGACGTCAAGGAGACCCAGGTAGGTCAAGATTCTTCATATCTCTTGAAGATGATTTGGTAAGACTAAATGGTGGAGAAGCTGTAGCTAAATTTGTTGATAAATACAATTATGATGAAAATGAACCTATAGTTTCTAAGATGGTAACAAAGGCAGTTGAACGTGCTCAAACAAGGGTAGAAGCCAATAACTTCGCAACAAGAAAAAGAGTCCTTCAATATGACGATGTTATGAACAAACAAAGAACAATTATCTATAACGAAAGAAGAGAAGTTCTATTTGGTCAAGACATGAAAGAAACAATCATTGGTATGATCAAAGATGTTATAGAAAATGCAGTATATACATTCACTAACCCTGAAGTAAAACCAGAAAACTGGGAGATGACTGCTCTACTAAACTACCTAAACGGTCTATCAACGCCAGTAGCAAGCCTACACTTTGAAAATATAAACTCTTATACTCAAAAAGATCTAATTGACTATATTACAGATGCTACCCTTGCTAAATATGAAGATAAAGAAGCTCAATTTGGATCTGAAAACATGAGAGAAGTTGAAAGAGTAATTCTTCTTAGAGTAATAGATCAAAAATGGATGGATCACATCGATGCAATGGATCAAATGAGAAAAGAAATCGGCGTAAGAGCTATGGGTCAAGAAGATCCAGTCAGAGCATACACTAACGAAGGTTTCGAAATGTATGAGGATATGACAAGATCAATCCAAGAAGACACAGTGAAATACATGCTCGGTGTTGAAATCAGACAAAATATTGAAAGAAAACAAGTCCTAAGACCAGCGGAAGAAAGCCTAGAAGATGTCGAAGAAGAAGACAAACTAGAAAATCTAAATAGAGCTGAGAGAAGAAGACTTGAACGTGAAGCAAAGAAATCTAACGTAAAGAAATAATATGAAAGAAATTTTTGAATTAAGATCAGAAATTGATGATCTGACAAAAAAACTGAATTTGATTGGAGATTCTCTTTGACCCAGCTAGGTTAAAAGATGAAATAGAAAAGCTTGAGAAAAAATCTCAAAGTCCAGACTTTTGGAATGATTCTGATGCTGCCCAAAAAACTATGGCAGATTTAGCTCTTAAAAAAGATGACTTAGAAGATTTTAATAAGCTTAAAGATGGTATAGCAGATAATACAGATATGCTAGATTTAGTAGAGCTAAGCGAGGATAGCGAGCTTAAAACTATAGAAGAAGTAGAAATTTCTCTTAAAAAACTCGATAAGCTTGCCCAAGCTATGAAACTTAAGACTCAGCTAAGTGGAGAGTATGATAAAAATAACGCTTATCTATCTATAAATGCAGGAGCAGGTGGACTTGAGGCGACAGATTGGGCAGATATGCTCTTTAGAATGTATACAAGATACTTTGATGACCGTGGCTTCAAATATGATATAAAAGACTTAAATAACGAAGAGGCTGGTGGTATCAAATCTGTAACCATTCACGTAAAGGGAGCCTATGCCTACGGATATCTAAAAGGAGAAAAGGGAGTTCACAGATTAGTTAGAATTTCCCCTTTCGATAGCCAATCTAGAAGGCATACTTCATTTTCATCTGTAGATATCTTTCCAGAATTAGATGATGACATCCAAATAGATATCGATCCATCTGATTTAAGGATAGATACCTATAGGGCGAGTGGAGCTGGTGGCCAACATGTCAATAAAACTGACTCTGCAGTAAGGATTACTCATATTCCAACAGGCGTTGTAGCTACTAGTCAAGCAGAAAGAAGCCAAATTCAAAATAGACAGACAGCTATGAACTTGCTTATGAGTAAACTAGTTCAGATCAAAGAAGAAGAACAAAGAGAAAAAATAGAAGATATACAAGGTAAGTATTCACAAATTGCTTGGGGAAGCCAGATTAGGTCTTACGTTTTCCAACCTTACACTATGGTTAAAGACCACAGAACAAATTTCGAGATGGGAAATGTAGAAAGTGTTATGGACGGCAATATTCAAGGATTTATAGATGCCTATCTTGCGAGCAATTAGGAAAGAGGGAGGCGTAGACCTTCCCTTTTTTAAAATATGGAGGAAATTTTGAAAGATATTATACTTACAGGAGATAGACCTACAGGTAGACTTCATCTAGGTCATTATGTAGGGAGCCTAAAAAATAGAGTTAAGATGCAAAACGAAGCGTCTTACGACCAAATGTATGTCATGATTGCTGATAGCCAAGCTCTTACAGATAATTTTGACAATCCAGGAAAAATAAGAGAAAACCTAATAGAGGTTGCCCTTGATTACTTAAGTGTTGGACTTGATCCTAATAAGGTAACATTCTTTGTGCAATCACAAATACCAGAGTTAACAGAACTAACTTTTTATTTTCTTAATTTAGTAACTCTATCTAGACTTGAAAGAAATCCAACAGTTAAATCTGAAATTAAATTAAGAAATTTCGAAAATTCATTACCTGCAGGATTTTTAATCTATCCAGTAAGCCAAGCTGCAGATATTTTATTATTTGATGCAAATATTATTCCAGTTGGCGAAGATCAAGAACCAATGATAGAGCAAGCTAGAGAGATAGCTAGAAGCTTTAATAACATCTATGGAAAGACTTTTGTAGAGCCAAAAGCAGTATTACCAGAAGCAAAAATTGCTAGAAGAATGCCTGGTATAGATGGCGGTGCTAAAATGAGCAAGTCTTTGGGAAATGCCATATATTTAGCAGATGACAAAAAAACTATAAAGAAAAAAGTAATGAGTATGTACACAGATCCAAATCACATTAATATAGACGATCCTGGCAAGGTCGAGGGAAACATCGTATTTACTTATCTTGATGTATTTTCAAAACAAGAACACTTTGAAAAATTCTTGCCTGATTATGAAAATCTAGATGCTCTAAAAGACCACTACAGAAAAGGCGGGCTTGGAGATGTTAAGTGCAAGAAATTCTTGATAAAAGTGTTGGAAGAAGAACTAGAGCCTATCAGAAAAAGACGCATGGAATATGAAAAAGATTTGTCTAAAGTGTTTAAAATACTAGAAGAAGGTACAGCAAAAGCAAGAAAAGTCGGCGAGGAGAAAGTCTCTCAAGTCAAAAAAGCAATGGGAATAAATTATTTCGAGGATACAGATTTAATTAAGTCTCTAGAAGAAAAGTATAAGTAAAATTTTAAATAAATAAAAGGAATAATAATGAATAAATTTAGTACGAGATTAGGCTTTATTCTAACAGCGGTTGGATCTGCTGTCGGCATGGCCAATGTGTGGGGATTTCCCTACAAGCTTCAAGAAGGTGGCTTATTCTTCCTAATAGCCTATATATTTTTCATAGCCTTGTTTTCATATGTTGGACTATCAAGTGAGTTTGCAATTGGTAGGATAGCAGAAACAGGCACCATAGGTTCTTACGAAAAAGCCTTTGAGAGCAAGAATAAAAACAAAAAAATTGGAACATTTATTTCAATGCTACCACTGTTTGGATTGGTACTTCTCACTATTGGTTATGCAGTTGTGGTTTCTTATATATTTAAAGCGTTATTTGATTCAGTAACAGGAACTTTAATGACTAATGATGTTTCTATTTGGTATGAAGACTTATCAAATAAGGATTATTCTTTATGGCCATTTCATTTGGCAGTTATAATACTTACCCTAATAAATTGTCTAGGTTCAGCAAAAACTTTGGAAAAATCTAGCAAATTCATGATGCCAGCATTTTTTATCTTATTTTTAGTCATAGCCATAAAAATTATAACTCTTCCAAATGCACTTGAAGGCTATAAGTATATGTTTAGGCTTGACTATGATCACCTAAATATAGAAACTCTGGTATCAGCAATGGGACAAGCATTTTTCTCCCTATCTATAACAGGATCTGCTATGATGATTTGTGGAGCCTACCTTCACAAAGATGAAGATATGATCTATTCATCAAAGATGACAGGTCTATTAGATACTATAGCAGCTATGGTTGCAGCTTTAGTAATGATTCCATCTGTAGTAGTTTTTTCTATGGATCAAGCAGGAGGGCCAGGTTTATTGTTCCAAGTGCTTCCTACTATCCTACAAAATATTGAAGGTGGAAGATTTTTTGCGATAATCTTATACCTTGCAGTTTTATTTGCTGGCATTTCATCCTTACAAATCATGTTTGAAGTAGTAGTTGAATCATTTGACTATAAGTTTGAAAAAATAAACAGGAAATTGGTTTTATTTGTCTTAGCGTTTTTTGTATTTGTAGTTGGAATCAACATAGAAAAAATAAGCCTATGGGGTCCATTTATGGATATGATTTCAATATATATTATTCCAATAGGAGCTATGATTGGAGCAGTGACTTGGTTTTACATTCTAGACAAAAAAACACTTATCGATGAAATTAATTCTGGTGCATCTAAAAATTATGGAGATACTTGGTATAATATTGGAAAATATATATATACACCACTGGTAATTATAATTTGTATATTAACAATTTTTATGTAAGAAATTCCCTTTGGGGAATTTTTTATTTAAAAACTTTACTTATTTAAAGTTTGGGATATAATACTAACATACTTTAACGCGACAAACTGTGCGTTAAGAATAGGAGTAATTATGAACAAATTTAATTCGAAATTAGGATTTATACTAACGGCTGTTGGGTCTGCAGTCGGAATGGCTAATGTCTGGGGATTTCCTTACAAATTTCAACAAGGTGGACTTGTATTTTTATTATTCTATCTTTTATTTGTAAGTTTGTTTTCCTATGTGGGACTTTCTAGCGAATTTGCAGCAGGTAGATATGCAGAGACAGGGACTTTGGGTGCATATTATAAATCATTTAAAAGCAAAAATAAAGATAATTTTATAGGAAAAAATATAGGCTACATACCTTTATTAGGATCGTTACTTATAGCTGTAGGATATGCTGTAATAGTAGCCTACGTATGCAAGGCCTTATTTGATTCTCTAACGGGTGAGCTTATGACAGTTGATACTAGTGTGTGGTTTGATTCGTTTTCAAATCAAGAATACTCAGTTGTTATCTTTCACTTTTTAATTATTCTAGTCACCCTTATAACATGTATTGGTGGAGCTAGCACCATTGAAAAATCAAACAAGATTATGATGCCTACTTTCTTTGTACTGTTCGTCATTTTAGCTATAAGGATTATGACTCTCGATGGAGCTATCGAAGGTTACAAATATATGTTTAGATTTGATAGAAATACCTTAAATATTAATACTATAGTTCAAGCTATGGGACAGGCATTTTTCTCCTTATCAGTAACAGGATCTGGAATGATTGTTTGTGGTGCATATCTAAGTAAAGATGAGGACATAGTTTCTTCCTCCAAGACAACTGGTTTGTTAGATACAATTGCAGCTCTAATTGCATCTTGTGTTATAATACCTGCTATCATGGTATTTAATATGGATCAAGCAGGAGGACCTGGTTTGTTATTCCAAGTTCTACCAACAATTTTACAAAATATGTTCTTAGGCAGATTGTTCGCTATAATTTTATATCTGGCTGTAATTCTTGCTGGTATATCATCTTTACAAAATATGTTTGAGGTAGTTGCAGAATCCTTGATAAATAGATTTCCAAAGATAAAAAGATCTATAGCCTTAGTTATAATCGGAATATTCGTATTTGGTATTGGCGTCAATCTAGAAATGATTAGCCAATGGGGACCATTTATGGATATAATATCTATATATATTATTCCAATAGGAGCTTCAATTGGAGCTGTAACTTGGTTTTATATCCTAGGTAAGGATAAATTATTAGGTGAAATTAATCGAGGATCTAGCAAAAAATATGGGGATATCTGGTATAAAATCGGTAAATATCTCTACACTCCGATAGCAATAATTTTATGTCTAATAGCTTTAGTATTTAAAGTTTCATTCTAACAAAAAAGCCAATCTCTAGGGATTGGCTTTTAAAGTGCTGATTTTTAATAGAAACCTAATTTATCTTTAGATGTGTCTATTATTATATTTTTAACTTGAGTATATGCTTCAAGAGCGAGTTTATCTGTTTCTCTACCTATACCTGAGTCTTTGTAACCTCCAAATGGAGCACCAGCTGGGAATTGGTTATAAGTATTTACCCAAATTCTTCCAGTTTCAAGTCCATTTGCAACCTTCATAATTCTGTACATATCATTTGAGTAGATACCGCCACCAAGTCCATAGTGGGAGTCATTTGCCATCTTGATTACGTCATCTTCGTCTTTAAATTTGTTGATTACAAGAACTGGACCAAAGATTTCTTCGTTGTAAGCATCGTTATCTTTTGGCACATCAGCAAGGATAGTTGGAGAATAGAATGCACCCTTGTCTAGTCCGTTTTCTGTTAGTCTCTTGCCGCCTGTTAGAATTTTTCCGCCATCAGCTACAGCTTTATCTACAAATTCTTGGATAACTGGGATTCTTTTTTCATCTCTTTGGGCACCCATTTGAGTTGTAGGATCGAGTGGATCGCCTACTTTTACATTTTCAAAAGCCCTGACTAGTTTTTCTACAAACTCGTCGTAGATTGTTTCTTGAATGAAAAGTCTAGATCCAGCTGAGCAAACCTCTCCTTGGTTAAATAGTATTCCAACTTGTGCTCCTTCAAGAGCTTTTTCTACGTCACAATCATCAAAGATAATGTGAGCTGATTTTCCACCAAGCTCTAGGGTAGAAGGAATTAGGTTTTCTGATGCAGATATTCCTATGTGACGACCTACACTAGTTGATCCTGTAAAGGCTAGTTTATCTAGTCCCTTGTGATGTTGGAGATATTCACCAGTCTTAGATCCTTTACCGCTTACAACATTTATAAGTCCTTTTGGTAGCAAATCTTCTATTAGTCTTATCATTTCCAAAAGACCCAAAGATGTATTTGAAGAAGGGGATATGACAATTGTATTTCCTCCTGCTATGGCAGGTGCAAGCTTCCAAGCAGCCATCAATAGAGGGAAGTTCCAAGGAATCATTTGTCCAACAACTCCTAGTGGTTCTCTAGTTCTGATGGATAGGAATCTTCCATCTAATTTAGATATTTCATCTTCACTTGCCCTAAGAACACTCGCAAAGTATCTAAAGTGATCAACAACCCATGGAAGGTCAACACCTGATGTTTCTCTGATTGCCTTACCATTATCCATACTTTCAATCTTTGCCAAATAATCAAGATTTTCTTCTATTCTATCAGCGATTTTGTTTAAAAGTTTTGCTCTTTCTTCCTTTGAATAAGAACCGTATTCGCCTTCAAAACAAGCTCTGGCAGCTTCAATTGCCTTATCAACATCCTTGTCATTGGCTGTTGCAAACTCTGATAGTTTTTCTCCTGTGGCAGGATTTATTATATCAAGGTATTCACCAGAATTTGGCTTAACCCACTCACCATTTATATATAATTCATATCTATCTTTAAATTCCATAAACTCTCCTTTAACTTTCTACTGTCTATAGAATAATGATACCCACTATCAATAACTTAAAACAAATTGTATTTGTTATAATTTATAGAAATATAATATTGTTTTTACTCGATACAAAGTTATAAATATTATATTTCTTGTAGACTTTTTTAAGTCATAGGGGATAAGTTTAACATCAACCTTATAAATTAGTATTTGTCTCGACAAAAAAAGAGCCTAAAAGCATTAGCTTTTAAGCTCTAAAATTCTTATTATTTATTTCTAGGGTTTTCTATTGAAGCTTGTGCTGCGGCAAGTTTTGCAATAGGAACTCTAAATGGAGAACAAGATACATAATCAAGACCTACATTGTATAGGTATTTAACTGTATTTGGTTCACCACCGTGTTCACCACAGATACCAATGTGTAGATCTTGGTTAGTTTTTCTACCTTTTTCTACAGCTGTTTCGATTAAGAAACCAACACCCTTTTGGTCGAGAACTTGGAATGGATCTTTTTCAAGGATATCTTTTTCTATATATTTAGGTAGGAACTTACCAGCGTCATCTCTTGATAAACCAAATGTCATTTGTGTCAAATCATTAGTTCCGAAACTGAAGAAGTCAGTAATCTCTGCGATTTCATCAGCTGTAATTGCTGCTCTTGGGATTTCAATCATTGTACCTAGTAGGTAGTCGATTTTTTTACCTTTTTCTTCAAATACTTTTTCGATTTCTTCTCTTACAGTTTCTTTAACTGTCTTAAGTTCTTTGGCATCACTTGAAAGTGGAATCATTATTTCAGGAACAACTTTAATTCCGTCTTCGTGGCAGTGGATAGCAGCTTGGATTATAGCACGAGCTTGCATTCTTGCGATTTCTGGGTAGATAACTGCAAGTCTTAGTCCTCTAAAACCTAGCATTGGGTTTACTTCTTGTAGTTCTACAATTCTTTCTTTAACACGAGCAGGTTCAACCTTTAACTCATGAGCAAGATCCATAATTTCTTGATCTCCTCTTGGAAGGAATTCGTGTAATGGTGGGTCAAGAAGTCTAACTGTTACTGGTCTTTCTTTCATAAGTGAGTAGATTTGATAGAAGTCATCTTCTTGCATAGGTAGGATTTTATCTAATGCAGCTTCTCTTGTTTCAAGATCGCTTGCTAGAATCATCTTTCTAACTTGGAAAATCCTATCTTCTTTAAAGAACATGTGCTCTGTTCTACATAGACCAATACCTTCAGCTCCAAATTCTAAGGCTTGTGATACATCTCTTGGAGTATCAGCATTTGTTCTAACTTTCATTTGTCTAAACTCGTCAACCCATCCCATAAATTCACCAAAAGCTCCTTCTAGTTGTGGTGGTTGAGTTTCAAGGTTACCAGCATATATCGCACCAGTTGAACCGTCTATAGAAATTACGTCGTCTGCTTTATATACGTTATCTCCAACCCTAACTGTATGTTCAAATTCATTTACGTGTAGTTCTCCTGCACCTGCAACACAGCATTTACCCATACCTCTTGCAACTACAGCAGCGTGGCTTGTCATACCTCCACGAGCAGTTAGGATTCCTTTTGCTGAAACCATACCCTCAAGGTCTTCTGGTGATGTTTCTTCACGAACTAAAATTACTGCTTCTCCTTCCGCTGCTCTAGATGCTGCTTCTTTTGCAGAGAAAGCAATCTTACCAACTGCTGCTCCTGGAGATGCAGCAAGACCCTTAGCTATTGGTTCATTAGATTTGATAGATTCGTCTGTAAAAGTAGGGTGGAGTAGACCGTCTAGATCCTTTGGGTTAACTCTAAGTACTGCTTCTTCTTTAGTTATAAGTTCTTCGTGAACCATATCTACAGCAACATTTACAGCAGCTTGAGCAGTTCTTTTACCATTTCTAGTTTGAAGAAGGAAAAGTTGACCATCTTGGATAGTAAATTCCATATCTTGCATATCTTTGTAATGTTGTTCTAGTTTTTCAGATGTTTCGAAGAATTGTTGATATACTTCTGGCATTTTATCTGCAAGAGTTTGAATTTCTTGAGGAGTACGTACACCTGCAACGACGTCTTCACCTTGAGCGTTGATTAGATATTCACCAAATAGTTTGTTTTCACCTGTAGCTGGGTTTCTAGAAAATGCTACACCAGTACCAGATGTATCGCCCATATTACCAAATACCATTGATTGAACGTTAACAGCTGTACCCATTGCATCATCTATATCATTTAGTTTTCTATATAGGATTGCTCTTTCATTACCCCAGGATCTAAATACTGCAGAAATAGCAAGGTCAAGTTGTTCTCTAGGTTCTTGTGGGAAATCTTCTCCCATAAGTTCTTTATACTTTTCCTTATATTCTTCAACTAATTCTTTTAAATCGTTTGCATCTAGGTCAGTATCTTGTTTTACACCTTTAGCTTCTTTCTTTGCAGTTAATAAATTTTCGAAATTATTCTTATCAAGTTCCATTGCTACGTCTGAGAACATTTGAATAAAACGTCTGTATGAATCGTAAGCAAATCTTTCGTTATCAGTTTTTTTAGCAAGACCAATTACAGCATCATCATTTAAACCAAGGTTTAGGATAGTATCCATCATACCTGGCATGGAGATAGGTGCACCAGATCTAACTGAAACTAGAAGTGGATCTTCAGTTGAACCGAATGTTTTACCGTTTTCTTTTTCTAGATCTCTAATATGTTCAGTTACTTCTTTATTAAGATCATCCCAAAGTTTTTTATCTTCTTCATAAAATCTCGTACAAGCCTCAGTTGTGATGGTAAAACCATAAGGTACTGTAATACCTAAATTAGTCATCTCAGCTAGGTTTGCACCTTTACCGCCCAAGAGGGCTCTCATTGACATGTCTCCTTCGTTAAAGTTATAAACGTATTTTGTGCTCATTCTTCTTTCCTTTCCAATAACTTATTTTCGTTTAAATAATTAAGAATAATATCTGAAGTTTCTTCTATAGATTTGTAAGTAACATCTATTACACGACATCCCAAATCTTCCATAAACTCATTTGCGTATTTTAACTCTTTTTCTATTCTTTCCATACTAGAATAAATAGAATCATTAGATAATTTTAGAGATTTAATTCTTGCGTCCCTTACTTTTTTCAAAACTTCCTTATCGATAGTTAGTCCAAATATTCTTCTAGGATCTATTTCAAATAATTCTCGGGGAGCCTTTGAATCTATGATAAGGGGAATGTTTGATACCTTAAGTCCCTTACTTGCAAGATACATCGAGAGTGGAGTCTTGGATGATCTCGAAACTCCAATTATTGCAATATCACAAAATTTAATCCCTCTAAAATCAGCTCCATCATCAAACTTCATAGCAAAATCTAGGGCGTCAAGTTTTCTAAAGTGATCGTTTTCATAAACGTCACTAAACTTTGGATCTTTTATAGGATTTTCACCCAAAACTTTACTAAGGCTATTAATAGAATAGGCCATAAGGTCTATAGAGCTTATTTCATGAGTTTGTGTAAAATTTTGTATATACGCACTCATCTTAGAATCCTGGAAAGAGTGATATATAAGTATATTTTTGTTTTTTATACTAGCTAGGGTTTGGCTTAGTAAATCTATATCTCTAATTGGAGATTTGATGTGAACATTGTAAGAAACATCAAAATGCTTTAAAGATAGATTTACTATTTCTGATATGGCAAGCCCAGCTGTATCTGAAATAATATAAATATCCAATTGTTTCACTCCTTATTCTTGATTCTTATTATATTATATCAAAAAAAATTAATTATGAAAACTTTTCCATAAAAATAATAAAATCCTTATAAAACAAAGGCGTTTATATATGGAAAAGATTCCATAAGTATATTTAATATATGTTATTTTAAATAAGGAAGACTATTTATGAAATTTTTAAAATTGACAAAAGCTTTAACATTAATATAATATTATAAATAATATCGAAACAATAAAAGAGGAGTAGGAAGGGATGTTCTTCACAGAGAGGAAATGTGTGGTGAAAGTTTCTAGGATTAACTTTTGAAGGTTGCTTTTGTATATGTTTCATGTCGCACGCATTGGTGCAAAGAGAGTCTTATTATAAGAAATTTAGGTGGTAACACGGTCATTCGTCCTATGTCGATGTCGTTACCACCTTTTTTAATTAAAAGGAGAAAATATGGATACAAAATATAATCCAAGCCAGTTTGAAAAACAAATATATGAAAAGTGGGAAGATGGTGGATATTTTAAGGCTAGGGTAAATCCTGATAAAAAACCATTTACAATAGTTATGCCACCACCAAATGTTACAGGTTACCTTCACTTAGGTCATGCTTTAAATAATACAATTCAAGATATAATCATTCGTTACAAGAGAATGGCAGGATTTGAAGCACTTTGGATACCAGGAACTGATCACGCATCTATTTCTACAGAAAGTAAAGTTGTAGACAAAATATCCAAGGAAGGCAAAACTAAGGCTGATCTTGGTAGAGATGGCTTCTTGGAAGAAGCGTGGGATTGGACCCATAAATACGGAGGAACTATAAAACAACAACTTCGTACTATAGGTGTATCTTGTGATTGGGATCATGATTCTTTCACTATGGATGAGAACTTGACTAAGGCAGTCAAAAGAGTTTTCAAAAAAATGTATGACGATGGTCTTATCTATAGGGGAAATAGGATAGTAAACTGGGATCCTAAGGCAGAAACTGCAATTTCAGATGCTGAAGTATACCACGAAGATCAGACAGGTCATTTATGGTATATAAAATATTTCTTTGAAGATAGTGATGAGTATGTAACTATTGCAACAACTAGACCAGAAACTATGTTAGGAGACTTGGCGGTTGCAGTAAACCCAGAAGATCCTAGATTTAAAGATAAAATTGGAAAGAACTTAATTTTACCATTAGTAGGTAGAAAAATACCTCTAATTGAAGATTCTTATGTTGATATGGAATATGGTACAGGTCTTGTAAAGATCACACCATCACATGATCCTAACGACTTTGAAGTTGGACAAAGACATGACCTTGGTCAATGTGTCGTATTAGATACAACAGCTCATATAGTTGATGGATACGGAAAATATTCAGGAATGGACCGTTACGAGGCAAGAAAAGAAATAGTAAAAGATTTAGAAGATTTAAATCAACTAGAAAAAATTGAAGAAATAGAGCATGCTGTTGGATATTCTGAGAGAACAAATGTAGTAATAGAACCTCTAATTTCTAAACAATGGTTTGTAAAAATGGACGAGTTTGCCCAAATGTGCATAGATGCTTATGATAATGGGGAAGTAGCTCTAATACCTGATTCGCTATCTAAAACATATATGAATTGGCTAAACAACATTAGAGATTGGACTATCTCTCGTCAATTGTGGTGGGGGCACAGACTTCCAGTTTTCTATACAGATGATGGCGAAATCATAGTATCAGAGGACGAACCAGATGAAAATGGAATGCTAAATGGAGTTCATGTAACCCAAGAAGAAGATACTTTAGATACTTGGTTCTCATCTGCCCTATGGCCTTTCGCAACCTTGGGTTGGCCTGATGAAAATGAAGAGTTTGAGTATTTCTTCCCAACAGATATCTTGGTAACAGGTTATGATATAATTTTCTTCTGGGTTATAAGAATGATTTTCTCATCAATGTATAATACAGGCAAAGTTCCTTTCCACCATGTATTGTTTACTGGTCTTATCAGAGATCCTCAAGGAAGGAAGATGAGTAAGTCTCTAGGCAATGGTGTAGATCCAATAGATGTAGTAAATGAATATGGAGCTGATGCTCTTAGATTTACCCTAATAACTGGAAACTCTCCAGGAAACGATATGCGTTATGATGAAAAGAGAATACTTGCAAGCAGAAACTTTGCAAATAAATTGTGGAACGCTTCAAGATTTGTCCTAATGAATATCGAAGAAGGTGACGACCTTAACTTTGATGGAGAAAACTTAGAGTTAGAGGATAAATGGATCCTAAAAAGACTTAACGATGTTATCGTTGATGTAAGCAAAAACTTAGATAAGTATGAAATCGGACTTGCAGCAGACAGGATAGAAGATTTCATTTGGAATGAATACTGCGATTGGTACATCGAATTTGCTAAAATTAGACTTTACGGTGAGGATGAAGATGCTAAGGCAAATGTCAAGAAGGTACTTCTCTATGTTCTAAGAAAAATGCTTGCCCTCTTGCATCCATTTATGCCATTTATAACAGAAGAAATATTTGCGGCTCTTCCAGATACAAAAGACTTACTAATTGTCGAAGAGTGGCCAGAATTTGTAGAAGAATTTAATTTTGTAAATGAAGAGGCAAATGTAAACTCAGTTATAGAAGCTATAACAGCTATTAGAAACCAAAGAGCAACCTTGAATGTTCCTTCAAAAACAAAACAAAAATTAACAATTTTAGTTGAAAATAAGGACAATATTTCTCTAATAGAAGAAATAAAAGACCAATTCCAAAACTTGACAAGTGCCAGTGAAGTAGAAGTTTTATACAAAGATGATGTCGAGTCAACTGATGATGAAGGCCTAGTTAGACTTGTATTTAATGAATTCTCTGTTTTGATGAGTCTTGATGAACTTGTTGATTATGAAAAAGAAAGACAAAGACTAAAAGATGAAATCAAAAGACTCGAAGGAGAAATAAAAAGAGCTAGTGGCAAGCTTTCTAACAAAGGTTTCGTAGAAAAAGCTCCAGAAGCTGTAGTTAACCAAGAGCGCGAGAAACTAAACGACTATGAAGATTTATTAGAAAAAACAAAGGCTTCACTAGAAGAAATTAAGGATAAGTAATGTACGATGAATTTTCCTATATCTATGATAAATTAAGCTTTGACCTAGATTATGAAAAATATGCTGACAATATCAAGAAATTAGTAGATAAATATAATATCAAAAAAGAAAATATGCTAGAGCTTGCAGCAGGCTCTGGCATGTTGACTAAATATTTCTTCGATGATTTTGACAATATTGACGCACTGGATATTTCATCTGATATGCTTACAGTCTTTGCTAACAATTACGATCCTGATAATGTAGATTTGATTCATTATGACATGGTAGAATTTGAAAATGAAAATACCTATGATCTTATAGTAATTCTTCTAGATTCTGTGAATTATGTCACTGAAAAAGAAGACTTGGTTAAACTTTTTAAAAATTCTTATAAGAACCTCAAAAAAGGAGGACTATTAGTTTTTGATATAAATTCTCCTTACAAAATAAGAGAAATATTTGGATCTAATTGTTATGTTTATGAATATGAAGATATTTTTTATACTTGGGATAACTTTTTTGAAGATGATTTGGTTTATATGCATCTAGATTTCTTTATAGAAAATGAAGATGGAACTTATAGGAGAGTTAGAGAATTTCAACAAGAAAGATTGTATGAAGTAGAAGAAGTGAAAGATTTAATATCTGAGATTGGATTTAAGGATATAAATATCTTTGATGAAGATAATATGAAAGAAGTAAGAGAGGATAGTCTGAGAATACTATTCTCATGTGTAAAGGAGTAGTATGAAAAGAGGGGAAGTAAAAATATTTGATAATAAAAAAGGTTTTGGCTTTATCACTTGTGAAGGTGAAGATCTCTTCGTCCACTACTCAGATATAGATAAGGATGGATTTAAGGAGCTATATCCCAAACAAATAGTCGAGTTTGATAGGATAGATGCTCCTCGTGGACCCCAAGCTGTAAATGTTAAAATTGTCGAATAGAAAAAAGCTGTTGGTAAATTTAAACCAACAGCTTTTTATTTTACAAGATTGTAATCGTATAGGTCGACTCCATCTGCAATGTAAATATTATTGTAGCCAGCAGATTGTAAGGCTAATGATGCAAATTCTGCTCTACGATTTGACTTACAATAAAGGATAGTAGGATTATCTTTATTTATCCTATCTAAATTGTCCAATATTTCATCAAAAGGAATATTTATAGCACCTTTTACATGCCCCATATCATATTCTTCCTTAGTTCTTACATCTATTATATCAAAGTAATCTTTGTTTTTTTCAACTTCTTTTCCAGAAATAATTTTAGTTAACATAACATCTCCTTCATCCATACTATACTATCAATTTAGGTAATTTTTACATTTATATTTTTATTTATTATTTTTATCGGTACAATATTAAAAAGTAATAAAAAGGAGATTTTATGGAATATATAAAGTTAATAGGAATCCTTATTATTGTTTTAGGTTTTATTTTTAAACTAAATATAATCTTTACAGTAGTATTGTCAGGATTCATAACTGCTTTAGTATCAGGCCTAAGCGTTAGTGAATTCCTATCTATCCTTGGGGAAAGTTTTGTTTCCCAAAGAATAGTTACAATATTTATCATAACGCTTCCAGTAATTGGCTTATCGGAAGAGCATGGTCTAAAGCAAGTCGCAGAAAATATAGTAAAGAAAAGAGAAAACTTGTCAGCAGGGGCCCTTCTTACAGTTTATCTTGCCTTTAGAGAGCTTGCAGGATTTTTATCTATGAGAATTTACGGTTTAGTTCAATTTGTTAGGCCTATAATTTTCCCTATGGCTGAAGCATCAGCTGAGAAAAAACACGGCAAATTATCAGATGGTCAAAGAGAAAAACTCAAGGCTCGTGCAGCATCTATGGAAAACTTCGGAAACTTCTTTGCACAAAACACATTTGTTGGAGCAGCAGGAGTTTTGATGATGGTTGGAACTATGGCAGAGCTTGGATATGAGGTAACAAATATCGAACTTGCCCAATATTCAATTCCAATAGCTCTTATAACACTTGCTTTAGGTGTTGTTAAAAATATCATAGATGATAAGAAAATAAAAGGAGGCAAAGATGAGTAAGATATTTTCATCTCCTGCTGAATTTTTCCCAGTTTTTTTGGAGTTTATCTTTGTAATAATAGGACTTCAATTTTTCTACACAGCTTATAGAGCAAGTAAAGATCCATCAAGTGAAAAGAAACTTACAACTGTAGTTTTCTGGGTAATCTTGGGTGTGTTATTTGCCTTAGGAAAAGTAATTCCATCACAAATAAGCGGAATATTAGTCGTAATAATTGCCCTAATTTCTCTAGTAAATGGAATTGAGATTAAGGGTAGCAAAGAAGTTGATGAAAACCAACAAAATGCCTCAAGCAAAAAACTTGGAGCTAAGGTATTCTTGCCAGTAATTATCATGGCAGTTCTTGCTATTGTTATTGCAAAGATCATACCTGAATCTTCATCTTCTGTTCTAGGGCTTACAGCAATCATAGCAATTTGTTTTGCAATGATAATGACAAAATCTAGTTTCAAAGATATGCTCGATTCATCTGACAGGATGGTCCAACAAGTTGGTGCAGTTGCAATCTTGCCACAACTTTTGGCAGCTCTTGGTGCAATCTTTTCTGCAGCAGGAGTAGGAGATGTAATAGCTAAAATAATAGGTGGAATAATCCCAACAGTTAACCCATGGACAGGAGCTATAGCTTATGTACTTGGTATGGTAATATTTACTATGATAATGGGAAATGCCTTTGCAGCCTTTACAGTAATAACAGCAGGTATAGGAGTTCCATTTGTCCTAGCTCAAGGTGCAAATCCAGCAATAGCTGCAGCTTTGGCAATGACATCAGGTTATTGTGGAACACTTCTAACACCTATGGCAGGTAACTTCAACCTTTTACCTGTCGCACTTTTAGAGATGAATGATAAGAACAAGATAATAAAAGAACAAGCCCTACTTTCTATAGCTCTTATTGTAGTTCACATACTACTTATGAGATTTTGGGCGTTTTAGGAGGAATAAATGAAAATTTTAATAACAGGATTTGACCCATTTGGCGGAGAAGCTACTAACCCAGCAATTGAATCTGTAAAAAGAATCGACGAAAATATTGAAGGAGCAGAAATTTATAAGCTAGAAATTCCAACTGTATTTCATAAATCTGCTGCCTATATTGAAGAAAAAATTAAGGAAATTAAACCAGATGCAATTTTATCTATTGGCCAAGCTGGCGGAAGATATGATATAAGTGTTGAAAGAGTCGCTATAAATGAAGACGATGCTAGAATCCCTGATAATGAAGAAAATCAACCAATTGATGTAAAAATTAGAGAAGATGGTAAAAATGCTTACTTTGCTAGCTTACCTATAAAAGCAATGGTTGAAGAAATTAAGAAAGAAAATATTCCGGCATCAGTATCAAATACAGCGGGAACATTTGTTTGTAACCACGTAATGTATCAAGATTTATATCTAGCAGAAAAATATGGCAATATAAAGGCTGGTTTTATCCATGTACCTTTCTTACCAGAACAAGTTTTAGATAAGAAAGATACAGCATCTATGATCCTTGATAACATAGTAAAAGGACTAAATGCAGCTGTTAGAGCAATTGTAAAATACAATGACAAAGAAGATTTAAATGTAACTGGTGGAGCAACCCACTAAGAAAAATCCCTAGAGGCTAATAACCTTTAGGGATTTTTATTTTGGGTATCAATATAAGAGGGGAGGACTTATATGAAATATGTTTTAATAATAGCATTAATCCTACTTATACCTCAAATCTATTATTACATACAAGAAAGAAGGCATAAGTCGATCAATCCAGGTAAGAAATTTTACAAAAAGTATGACGTTAGAAGTATTTCAAACTATAGAGAATATTATCTAACAGGAGCAGATGGTTTTGACAGTTTTGTAAGAGAGCTTGAAAATGAGAATCCTAAGGCAGTCGTCCAACTAGTTCATGGAATGAGTGAGCATGGTGGTAACTACATGGACTTTGCAAAATATCTAAGTGATAATGACTATGCTGTTGTCATTCACGATCATAGGGGACATGGCAAGTCCCTAAGTGAAAGGTATCCTAATGGTCATATGCAAAGGGCAAGCGAACTTGTAAATGATACATCTATGGTTACAAAATATATAAAAGCTAAGTACAAAGATGTGCCAATATACATGCTGGGTCACTCTATGGGATCTATGACAGCTAGGGTATTCTTACAAGAAAATGATGATTTGATAAACAAACTTATTCTAACTGGTACACCACCTCCAGATGGATTTGCAAAAATAGCATACTTTTTTGCTAATGTATTTTGCTTTTATATAGGTAGTCATCAAAGATCAAATATCATAAATCATATAGTAGGAACTGGGGATGATTCGCTAGACTTTATATCCTATGACGAGAAAAATAGAGCAGATAAATATAACGATTCAATGAGGATTTTTAACTTTACCATCGGTTATACCAAGGTTTTGATAGAAATAAATAAAAAATTATCCCAAAAATCAAAATATAAGATGAAAAACAGAAACTTACCAATATATAACTTAACTGGAAGAGACGACATGGTTACAAAGGGAGAAAAGGGAGTCAAAAGATCCCTAAGTCTATTAAGAGATTTGGGATATAAAAATATAGCGAGCAAAACTTATAACAAGATGCGTCATGAAATCCTAAACGAAACAAAAAAAGATATAGTCTATGAAGATATTATAAAAATATTAGAAGAATAATTATTAAATATGGGTAAAATAATAGCAAGTACAGGAGGATATTATGACTGAAAAGAAAGAAAAAGATATCAAAAAAGAAGAAAAGAATATAAAAGATGGCGAATATTGTGGAGTAGAAGAATTTAACGGTAAGAAATTCAATACTTGCAATGGAGAAGAGATAGTAGAAGAAGGATTTAAGAATCCAGACAAAAAATAAGAGTACGCCTAGCAAAATTTAACTTGCTAGGCTTTTTCTTCGTAAGTAACTTTTTATAATAATAATTCTAATAATAATTTTAAATAACTGTAGAAATATTGTACAATAAGTAGGTACGTTTAAAATTATTATTCAGGAGGAAATTATGAGTAATGGAAATAAAGTTGTACTTATAGGAGATGGTTTTGTAGGAAGTTCTTATGCCTTTGCCTTAATTAATTCTGGCCTTGCTACAGAGCTAGCTATAATTGATATTAGAAAAGATAAGGAACTTGCTGATGTTAACGACTTACTTGATGCAACAGTTCTAACATCATCACCTACTATAGTTAAAACTGGAACATTTGAAGACTGCAAGGATGCAGATTTGGTTGTTCTTGCCTACGGTAATAGCCAAAAAAATCTTGTAAATAGATTAAATGATATAAAAATAGCGAGCCAAATGGTAGTTGATACTATCCCACAAGTTGTAGAAGCAGGTTATGATGGGGTAATTTTACTTGCGACAAATCCAGTAGATGTAATTGCTAGAGTGGTTGCTGAAGTATCTGGTTTTCCTAAAGAAAAAATTGTTGGAACAGGAACAAGCCTAGATACTGCAAGATTTAACCAATATTTAGCCTTAGAAAGTAAATTGAATGTTTCAGATATAAATGCTTATGTAATAGGCGAGCATGGAAATTCCTCTGTTGCAGTTTGGTCAAATGCCAATGTAAATGGAATTAATATTAGAGAATTTATAGATAAAATAGACGATGATTACAAAGATGAAGTTGGTGAGTTAATTAGAGATAAGGCCTTTAAGATTATAAAGGGAAAGGGAGCTACACACTTTGGTATAGCAAATTGTCTACTTGCCTTCACTAAGGCAATCTTACTTGATGAAAAAAGAGTGTTGATGGCGTCAAGCTACTTAAATGGAGAGTATAAGAACGAAGGATTATATACAGGTGTTCCTACTATAATCGGAAAGAATGGAGCAGAAAAAATCCTAGAAATGCCAATAGATGATAGGGAACAAAAAATGTTCGACAAATCTTGCCAAGACCTAAATGAGAATTACAAACTAGCCTTAGAAGTAATAAATAAATAACTATATTAAATTAATATCCCCTCAAATCTTACTATTATATTTTAAGATTGAGGGGATATTTAATGGATTTAATTCTCTTTTTTATAAGAGCTATCACCAATCATTTCGCTAAGTACAACTTCGTCAGTTGTCTTCATGCCATATTTGGCAATGTGACCTACAGTTTCAATGGTCTTGTCTATGTTCTCTTTTACAATACCATCACCAACTTCAAACGAATTATCTGATCTTGCCTGAAGGTAAGCAAGAGATGCGTTTCTAATGCTTGATGCAATCTTCATGGCACAAGATGATTTTGCACCGTCGCAGATAATTCCTGAATTAACTGCTAGGGCATTTGTTATAGTTTCTTCGACTATTTTTTTATCTTCATTATTTATAAAAGCAATTGATGATATTGATGCTGCAGAGGCAGATACAACTCCACAATATGCAGATAGTTTTCCTACTTCACTTTTAATATATAATGAGATTAGGTTTGAAAATATCAAAGCCCTGTAAAGGTCATCGTCAGAAAATCCATTATCACTAGCATATAGTAATATTGGGACAGATGCAGTTATACCTTGGTTGCCAGAACCAGAATTTATTACAACGGGAAGCTCACACCCGTTCATTCTAGCATCAGATCCTGCAGCTGCAAAAGCAGCTAGTTTTTCATAATAATTTGACGATTCGTTAGATAAAATTAGTTTTCCAATGTTAGCACCCCAATCATTATCTAAACCTTCATCTGCAATTTTTTTATTATAAGAAATTTGTCTATCTAGGATTTCTTTGATTTCTCCATAATCACAATTTCTTGCAAAGTCGTATATTTTATCAAAAGAGAAATCAAACTTTTCAAATTCACCTTCATTTGTTGGTTTTTCGAAAATAATTTTTCCATTTTTTACGATTTTTACTATATTTGTGTGGCTATCTAAGATTGTTACACTTGCCGTAGATTCATCATTTATACAGGTTACTTCAATGAAAAGTCCAGCTTTATCCTTGGCAAGACTTACTTCAACTGAGCCATCTTCTATCATTTTATCGCACATTGTTAGTTTATTTTTATCTATACCACTTAATAGCTCAAGACCTTTTGACGAATCAGCTAGGAGAGCGCCAGCAGCAAGGGAGATTTCTATTCCTTTTCTGCCGTCTGTTCCAGGAACTGTAACTGAGTTTGCGTTTTTTATAATATTACTCGAAAGACTAGCGACTATCTTTTTTGGAGCAGAACCAAGTGTTTCAGAAGCTTTTGCAGCAGCGAATGCTATTGCTATTGGTTCTGTACAGCCAAAGGCAGGGATCAATTCTTTTTTAATTATTTCTATATATTCTTTATTATTGCACATAAATTATCCTTACTAATTACTAAGTTAAAATATACAAAAAATATGTATATATCCACTCCAATTATAATACAAACGTTTTCTATATGCAAGCAGTATTTTTTATTATAAAAAGAAATAATAAATATATTAAAAATTATCAATAATGTATGGTATACTCATTTTATAGATATAAGAAAGTAGGTAGCCTATGGAAAATAATTATAAAGATATGAGTGTAGTCTTAAAGTCTGTCAGCAAAAGCTACGATGACGAATTAGTTTTAAAAACTGTAGACTTAGAGCTAGAAAAAGGGAAATTCTACACTCTATTGGGACCATCTGGTTGCGGCAAGACTACTATTTTAAACATAATAGCAGGCTTTGTAGACCAAACAAGTGGCGATGTATATATAAATGGTGAAAATGTGAATAATACTCCTGCCAACAAGAGAACTGTAAATACAGTTTTTCAAAATTATTCATTATTTCCCCATATGAATGTTTATGAAAATGTGGCTTTTGGCTTAAATATTAAAAAAGTAGATAAAAAAATAATTGATGAAGAAGTTAAACAAGCTTTGGAAATGGTAAATCTTTCCGGTTTTGAGAAAAGAAAAATATCTCAAATGTCAGGAGGGCAAAGGCAAAGAGTTGCAATAGCTAGGGCAATAGTAAATAGACCTGATGTTTTATTACTTGATGAACCCTTATCTGCCTTAGATATGAAACTTAGAAAATCCATGCAAGTTTTGCTATCTAATTTACAATGGGAACTTGGGATTACCTTTGTATTTGTAACTCACGACCAAGAAGAGGCTCTTGCTTTATCTGATGAAATATTTGTAATGGATAAGGGGGAAATTGTTCAGTCAGGGTCACCTACAGATATTTATGATGAACCAATCAATAGGTATGTGGCGGAGTTTATTGGAGAATCAAATATTCTAGAGGCAGTTATGAAAGATGACTACTTGGTAGAGTTTTCTAATAAAGTATTTTCTTGCGAAGATGCTGGTATACCAAAGGGTGAAAAGGTAGAAGTCGTAATCAGACCAGAGGATATTTCTGTATCCAAATCTGAAGATACTGATATAAAGATGACAGTTGACAATGTCATGTTTAGAGGAGTATTTAACGAATTGATCTGCTATGACGAAGATGATTTTAGGTGGAAAATCCATACTACCAAAAAATTTGAAGAAGGCGATACAGTAGGTATAACTATAGATCCTAGTGACATCCACGTTATGAGATTTAATGAATCAGAAGATGATTTTGACAAGAGAATTGAGAAATACTCTCTAGGAGATGATGATGAATAGAAAGTACAAGGGATTATCTATAATTTATTATATGTGGATTGTACTATTTATTATCGTTCCAATAGGACTACTATTCTACCAATCTTTCTTCGATATATACGGCAACTTCACATTTGATAATTACATTTCCTATTTTGCATCAGGAAATTATATAAAAATGACTCTAAACTCATTTTTGACTGCCTTTCTTATAACGATAACAACATTGCTTTTGTCATATCCATTTGCATATTTTTTGACAAATTCAAAGAACAAAGAGTTTTTGCTACTTCTAGTAACTTTGCCAACATGGATAAACTTACTATTAAAAGCCTACGCTTTTATTGGACTTTTGAGTAAAAACGGACCGATTGCAGAAATATTTGGTATGGCGAGTTCTGGCTTACTTTTTACAAATCCAGCCTTTGTATTAGTTGCGTCTTATGTTGAACTGCCATTTATGATTTTGCCAATTTTTAGGTCCTTAGATTCAATTCCAAACGAATACATGATAGCAAGTGAAGATTTGGGAGCAAGCAAGTGGCAGACATTTAGAAAGGTGGTTTTACCTTTATCAATGGATGGGGTAATCGCAGGTAGCCAAGCAGTATTTATTCCTTCTTTATCGCTATTTTTAATAACAAGGATAATCGGTGGAAATAAAATTATAACGCTAGGTACAGCTGTAGAAGAACATTACCTTGTAACTCAAAACTGGGGCATGGGAGCAACTATTGGGCTTGTCCTTATAGTTTTAATGTTCGTGGTAATGAGTTTACTTAATTTAAGAAAGGATAATAGATAATTATGAAAAAATTTAAAAAATCAAATTTGTATCTAGTATTTATTTTTATCCTTTTATATTTACCTATAGCTTATCTTATATTTTATTCATTTAATAGTGGTAACAATATGAATAGTTTTGATGGATTTTCCCTATCCCATTACCAAGAGGTGTTCAAAGATACTAGGCTTTGGGTTATTGTAATCAATACGATAATACTTGGACTCTTGTCATCACTCATAGCTACCATAATTGGAACTATTGGAGCTATAGCGATTTATTATCTAAAAAATGAAAAAGCAAGAAAAAGAATACTAAACTTTAACTCAGTACTAATGGTAATGCCTGATGTTATGATGGGTGCATCATTTTTAGTTCTTTTTACATTTTTAATCAAAATTCCTATGGGCTTTGTGACAGTGCTTTTATCTCATATTGCATTTTCCATTCCCATAGTTGTACTTATGGTTCTTCCAAGGCTTTATGCCTTAAATGAATCGATGATTCTTGCAGCAGAGGATTTGGGAGCGAGTGATTTTACTATATTAAATAAAATAATTCTTCCAAATATCACTGGAGGGGTTTTGACAGGATTTTTCATGGCTTTAACTTATTCTTTGGATGATTTTGCTGTGACATTTTTCGTAACAGGCTCAGGGTTTACAACCTTATCTGTCGAGATTTATTCTAGAGTTAGGACAGGGATTTCTCTTGAAATAAATGCTCTTTCTACGCTAATGTTTATAATATCTTTATTACTTGTAGTAATATATTACATCATTAGTCAGAAAGAAAATACTTTTGTAAAAAGGAGAGCAGTCAATGAATAAGTTATATAAATTTTTCCTATCATCTTTACTTGCGATCGCCCTATTATTTGCAGCAAAGATTCTTATTGTTGGAAATGGACAAATTTCAGATTCTAATACTTTATATTTATATAATTGGGGCGATTATATCGATCCAGACTTGATTGATAAATTTGAAGAAGAATCTGGCTACAAGGTTGTTATGGAAACTTACGATTCTAATGAAGCGATGATTACTAAGATAAAACAAAAGTCTACAAATTTCGATATTTGTATTCCAAGTGAGTACGCAGTTGAAATGATGAGAGACCAAGGACTTTTGGAAAAACTTGACCATAAGAAAATTGTAGGACTCGATAATATAGACGAGAGGTTTCTTGATGTTGCCTATGATCCAGGAAATGAATATTCTATTCCATACCTATGGGGTACATTTGGCATAGTGTATAACACCGAAAAATATGATGAATCTGATTTCAACTCTTGGAAAAACTTGTGGGATAAGAAATTTGAAGGTGAAATCCTTAGTTTCGATGGCGCAAGAGAAACACTTGGTATAGGACTATTAGCAAACAACCTTAGTCTAAATACAACTGACCCTAAAAAGCTTGTCGAAGTTAGAAATGAGCTTATTGGTTTTATGGGAAATGTAAAAGCAATCCTCGCAGATGAAATCAGAATGTATATGGCTCTTGAAGAGGCAAATGTAGGTATAACTTTCTCGGGTGATGCATCAAGTGCAATAGAATCTAACGAAAATCTTTCGTATGCTATACCAAAAGAAGGATCTAATATTTGGTTTGATACTATGGTTATTCCTAAAACTAGTAAAAATCAAAAGGCTGCATATGCTTTTATCAATTTCATGTTAGAGCCAGAAAATGCTGCTCAAAACGCTGATTATATTTGGTATGCTACCCCAAACAAAAAAGCCTTGGATTTAATTGATCCAGAAGCAAGAAATGATAAGACATTGTATCCAGATGATGATGTAATAGACAAACTAGAGGTGTTTAAGGCCTTGGATAAGGAAAGCACAATTTTATATAATGATCTTTTCTTAGACCTTAAGATATCTCCACAAGCGGAGTAAATTATGAACAAATTTATTAAAAAATTACCTTTTCTTATCCTAACATTAGTATTTTTAGTAGCTTGCACAAACAAAGCAAGTAAAAATACCAGTGAAATGGATAAGGCTATTGAACAAGCAATAGAAGATGTTAAAAACGAAGATGAAAATAAAAATAGCAAATCTTTAGATGAAAAAGAGGATAAATCTTTAACTGAGAAAAAAGAAGCAAAACTCCTTTTTGGAGGAGATATTCTTCCTCATATGCCAATAAACGATTACGCTCTAAGTTATGGTGGTTGGGAAAGTTATGATTATTCACCTTGTTTTTCTGATCTAAAAGAATTTGCCAAAGACTATGATTTTTTTATGGTTAACAATGAATTTTCTGTAAATCCTAATATGGAACTTTCAGGTTACCCTACCTTTAACTCAAGCGAAGATATATACCTATCCTTAAAAGATATGGGGGTAGATGTCATGACAACGGCTAACAATCATGCCCTAGATACAGGTATAGATGGACTTAAGTCAACTATTGACGGTATAGAAAGTCACGATATTAGTCATGTTGGCACAAGCAAAGATAAGTACACTCCATATATAATAAAAGAAGTAAATGGTATAAAGATAGCTATATTTTCCTATGCGGAAAGCTTAAATGGACTAGATTTTCTCCTTGATACTAAAGAAAAAGAAGATATGGTTAATAGGTTAGATAGTGAAAAGATAAAAGAAGATATAAGCGAAGCAAAAGATAAAGTCGACTTTATAGTTGTATATCCACATTGGGGAGTGGAATATTCTTCTTATCCAGAAGAATATCAAGTAGAACTTGCAAGAGATATGATAGATTGGGGAGCTGATATGGTTATTGGAAATCATCCTCACGTTATCCAACCAATGGAGGAATATGAAAGCAAAGATGGCAGGAAAGGCATAATATATTATTCTCTAGGTAATCTCTTATCAAACCAAAAGGCAGAGTCGTTTGAAGGTGATTACAGGGTAGAGCAAGGACTTTTAGTAGAAGCAAACATTGAAAAGATTGGTAAAAATAAAGCCAATATCAAATCTTCTCGTTATCACTCAACAGTTGTTGATAGAAGCTATGATGAATATGGTACTTTGGATAAAACATTTGTTGCAACACCATATTTGGAAGATGACGAAAAAGCATCATCTATTGATGAAGGAACTTTATATCTATTAAATCTTGCTGATCAAATGAATACAGAAACTATAGAAAATAAAGTAGAGTAAATCAGGGTGAGTTAAACTCACTCTTTTTTTATAAATATGAGAGAAATTAATAAAATATATATAAAGATTGATATATTTAAAGAAAATATTTAGTATATATAAAAAGATGTAACGAAAAATAACAATGTTTTACAAAAGCTATCCAAGCTGCTATAATGATATACTGGAAAGAGTTGCTTTCCGGAGAAATTAGGTTAGATATTAATATCTAATAAGGAGATTATTATGATGGATTTTGAAAAAGATATAGCATTTGCTATAAGCATTGCATCGAAATCGATAGCAGACTCATTTAATAATGTTGTAGCTAAATACGGCGTTACTAGGAGTCAATGTGTAGCTATGTATCATATTAGTAAGGCTGAAACAATCAACCAAAAAGAGTTAGCTCAAAATATGCATATCAGAGAGTCAACAATGACAGGTCTTTTAGATAGGCTCGAAAGAGATGGTTTGATTGAAAGAAAAGTCGATACGGATGATATGAGGAAAAAGTCAATATTTCTTTCTCAAAAGGGTAGAAGTAAACTAGATAAGGTAGAAGATATGTCTATGGATTTTATCGACCATGCTGTCGAGGGAATCAGCGAAGAAGACCAAGAGAAATTTTACCAACTTATGAAAATGATGGTTGAATCTACTACAAAATGGGAAAAGGATATGTTAAAATCTTGATATATTAATATATTTGATTTTGACAAAATAATATTTCTTATCTATAGCTACGCTAGACTAGAAATATTGTACATACGAGGTGAGGTCTATGGGTGATATTTTTGATAATTTACCGATTAAAAATATATACGATGTTAGGATACTAAGCGGAGGAGATGTAAACGAAGCTTACAAGATTTATTCTGACGAAGGTATATATTTTTGTTTGATTCAGAAGAATGCTCGAAAAAATTTCTTTCAAGGTGAAATCGAGGGTCTAAAGTTATTTGAAGAAAATAATATAAGAGCTCCTAGATATATATCTGATGGGAAAGTAGGAGATGATTCTTATCTTTTATTAGAATATTTAGAGGAAGCTTTTGATGGGGATCAAAGGAAGTTAGCTAAGCTAGTAGCTAAAATGCATAGAGTTGAAAATCCTAATGGCCAGTTTGGCTTTGATTATTCCTATGAAGGATCTAAGATTTCTTTTTCTAATTCTTATAGGGATACATGGAAAGAGATTTTTCTAAATGAGAGAATGGATAAATTGGCAAATTTATTATCACAAAATGGTCTATGGGGCAAGGAGAGATTAGGAACTTACAGAAAGGTAAGAGAAATCATAGCAAAATCCCTAGATAATCATAAGAGTAGACCTTCACTCCTTCATGGAGATTTGTGGGCAGGTAATTTTATGTTCCTAGAAAATGGAGAGCCTGCCATATTTGATCCATCACCTTTGTTTGGTGATAGGGAATTTGATATTGGAATTTCCATGGTGTTTTCTGGTTTTGATAAGAATTTCTACCAGGAATATAATAAAATATACCCACTTGAAGTTGGGTACATACTTAGACTTGAGTTTTATAAATTATATTTACTTATGATTCATTTACATAAGTTTGGTAAAACTTATATGAGTGCAGTAGATATGGAAATTGAAAAAATTATAAATAAGTCTAAAATCAATTAAAGCTAGTTTGTTGCTAGCTTTTTTATTTTGCCAATTTTCTTTGAAATTCTATACAAGAAGTATAATGGTAGGAAGAGCTTGTCGGAGGAGATATGAAATTTGACGGGATATTTGATTTAATAAATGAATTATTAGAAGATATTTCAACTATTGACAAAAATGAACACAAGAAATCCTTTAAAAGAAGAATTGATAAGAGAAGGATAAAAGAACTAGTTGAAAAAAGCATTGATAATAAAAATATAGAGAAAAATAAAAAAGGAAATTTAGAATTAAAAGAAGAATTAGATGATTATAAAAGATTATTAAGAGAGTATAAGTTCGATAAAGAGAGTGAAGATGCCCTTAGAGAAGTTTCAAAGAGAAACAATCAAGTTTGGAAATATAAGAAAGCTAAAATACTACTTTTTAAATCATACTTTTCAGCAATGAAAGATATATTTGAAAGAAGTAATCTAAATACGGATAAGATCATAAAATATAGAAAACCCTACAGACTTTCAGCCAATATTCTAGATTCCTTGATGGTTATTGCTGAAGAGAGGCTAAGAAGTGAATTTACAATATTTGCTGGTATTGATGTTGATAAGCACCTATCTTTTTTAAAAGAAAATGGTTTGCTAGATTTGTTGGACTTTTTTACAGAGAAGTTGAATGAATTCTACTTAAATTTAGATCAGGGAAGTAAAGATGAAATTTACGAAGAATTTCTCTTAGAAAATCCCAACAAAGTTAATGATATAGCTAGATATATTGAAAATTCAAATTTAATCAAGCAAATTGATTTGGCTAATAAATTTATCATAGATGAAAAAATAGGAAAACTAAAGAAAACTTTAAGCAAATCAGACTTTAACTTTACAAGTATGCTTGGCTTCTTTTACCTTGTAAGGGAAAATGAAATGACTAAGGCAGATGAAAATAGGCTCTTTAAGTTAATTTTAAAAGAAAATTATCCCAAATTTATATCTTTAGTGCAGGAAAATAACTTGTCAATTGAGCTTATAGATAGACTTCTAGACTTAGACAAAAAAGAAGCTAAAAGAATCACTATAGACAAAGATAAGGTCAAAAAATCAAGGAAAGAGTTAAGCTCTACTGTAGAAAGAGTCAGTGAGTTTATGGATAGTGGAGAAGATTTATCTCTAAGTGAGGTTACTAAAACAGAAGAAAAGGAAGATGAAAAAACAACTCCCGAAAGTGATGATAAAGTTAAATTAGACGATAAAACTTATAGCTTTTTAGAAACTATTATAAACAATAATGGTATTTCTATAGAAGAAGCAAAGAATATCGCCCTTAAATCTGGGCAAATGGTAAATGTATTTGTAAATGAAATAAATGATACTTTGTATCCTTATGTAGATGATCAAAGCTTATTGGTAGAAGATGATAGGGTTGTTATAGATCCGTTTTACATAGATATAGTTAAGGAGATATTAGATGAAAATTAATCCAAAACAAGCAGCTGTTATTATTAAATCTTTGGAAGGGGGAGTTGTCCCAAATCTAGGAATTGAACATCTTTTAGTAGGTAGAAAGAAAGAAGTAGAAGAAGTCTTAGGAGTGCTCGATGATGTGTCAGATGGTGGAAGTGATATAAGATTTTGGGTAGGAGATTTTGGCTCTGGCAAATCCTTTATGCTAAATACCATAGAACAATTGGCCCTGGGGAAAGACTTTGTAACATCTACAATAGATCTTGCCCCTCAAAGAAGATTTTATGCGACGGATAAGAAGGCTCAGGCTTTATATAGTGAAATTGTAGACAATATAAAGACTAAAACAGCTAGGTCAGGAAACGTAATAGAGCAAATTATAGATCAGTGGCTTATGACAATTTTCTCTGATTTATCCAAAAAAAATGATATTCCTATGGAAGATTTGTTAAAGGGATCTAATAAGGAAGAAGTTAGAAATGAAATTTTAAATGCCATGGCAAGTTTTTCTTCTGTTGGCTTGTCCTTTGAGTTTGGCGAGGCTATCAACAAATATTATGAGGCTTTTGTAGAAAATGATAGAATGCTAAAATTAAAAGCTCTTAGATGGATAAGAGGAGATATATCCACCAAAACTGAAGCGAAAAAAGAGCTTGGCATCAATCAGATAATTAACGATGATAATTATTTTGATGCCCTTAAAAACTTAGCTGAATTGTTTTTGGCTCTTGGCTATTCTGGCTTTGTTATCAATTTCGATGAAGCTGTAAATCTTTACAAGATTCCTCAATCGGTAACCAGAGAGAGAAATTATGAGAGAATATTAAATATTTACAATGAATGTAAATCTGGAAAGGCTAAGGGACTTTTTGTAAACTTTGGTGCAACAAGAAAAACTGTATTTGATACAAACAGAGGAATGTCTTCCTACGGTGCGCTTTCTGGAAGATTGGGAGAAGAAAAAGATATCAATTCATCCTTAATAAATACTAAAAGAACAGCTCTTTTATTAAAACCTCTAAGTGAGGAAGAAATATACACTTTACTTGAAAATCTCGTAAATATTTATAATACAAACTACAAGATAGATATAGATATTAATCAAAATCAAATAATTAGATATATGGAAGGACAATTGAACAGACCTGGGGCAGATGAATTCTTGACGCCTAGATCAGTTATCAAAGATTTTCTAGAAATTTTGGATCTAAAAAGACAGAATCCAGATGTTACGGTTGACCAAATTCTAGATGATAAATACTCTAATGCATTAGATCCTGTAGAAAAAGATCCATTAGATCAAGATGATATTTTACTAATATGACAGATTATTATTCACTTCTTTCAAGGCCAATGAGAGAATATGTCTACAAAAATAAATGGCCATCACTTACTAAAATCCAAGCTGCTTCAATAAAAGGAGTTTGCGCTAGCGATAACAACTTGATTTTGGTAGCTCCAACAGCTCAAGGAAAAACTGAAGCAGCCTTTCTTCCTGCCATATCAACAGCAAATGATTTTTCATCTGGACTAAGAATTTTGTATATTTCCCCACTAATTGCTCTAATAAATGACCAATTTAAAAGAGTTGAAAAAATGTGTGAAGATTTGAATATACCTGTAACTAGTTGGCATGGAGAGGCATCAAAAACTAAAAAAGATAAGCTAGTAGCTAATCCTAGCGGAATAGTTTTAATCACTCCAGAATCTCTGGAGGCCCTTTTTGTAAATAGGGCAAATGACTTGGATAAATTGTTTGGAGGACTCGATTATATAATTGTAGATGAAATCCATGGATTTTTGTCTGGAAACAGGGGAGTTCAACTAAAAAGTTTGTTAACAAGGATATTAAAATATACTGAAAAAACACCTCGTTATATAGGGCTTTCAGCAACCATAGGAGATGCAAACTATAAACTAGCAAAAGAATTTTTTAATAATGGGAAAGATACAAATATCTTGATAGATCAAAGTAAAAATGATCTAGTAGCAAGTATTTCCTACATAGAAGAAGAATCAATAACAGATAAAACAACAGAGAGAATATTAAGGTTTTCGCAAGATGGATCAATGCTTGTCTTTCCAAACTCTAGAAAAAATGTTGAAAATCTAGCAGTATCCTTAAGAAAAAAAGCTGATGATTTAAAAATATCTACAGAAATTTTCGCTCATCATTCATCTGTTAGCAAACAAAGAAGAAAAGAAATTGAAAATTTTGCCAAGAGAGGAGACTCAGATAAATTCATTATATGTGCCACATCTACTTTAGAATTGGGGATCGATATAGGTAGTGTCCACTCTATTTGTCAATATGGGTCCACATATTCAGTATTATCCTTGGCTCAAAGATTGGGTAGATCAGGGAGAAAAACTCACAAATCTATTCTCCACCAAATAGCTACAAATCCTTGGGATTTACTCCAAGCTTTGGCAACAATATCCCTTTATAAGGAAGGAAAACTCGATGAAATCTGTCAAATACAAAAACCCTATGATGTATTTGCCCACCAAATCTTATCTGAACTTATAGAAAATAATGGACTTAAAGATGCTGATTATAATAATCTAATTACAAAACTATCTGCATTTTCCTATATTAGCAATGAAGAATTTAACGAAATAACAAGTCATTTATTAGAAAATTCATTTATAGAAAAACTAGAAGATGAATATATAATTGGCTTAGAAGCAGAAAAACTCTTGAAAATGGGATCTTTTTATAATCAATTTGTGAGTACAGATAACTTTTCTGTGTATTCAAATAAAGCGAAAATAGGAGAAATTGAAAAGAACTTAGACCTAAAAAAAGGAGATAATATATATCTATCCGGTCTTGTTTGGAAAATAGACTCTATTAATATAAAATCTAAAAAAATATTAGTAACAAAGGCAGAAAAGGGCGAAGCAGTTTCCTTCGGTTCAAACAGCGGTGAAGACATCTCAAACGAAATAAGAGAAAAAATGGAAAAAATTATAAAAGATAGAAAAAAATACTCTTATAACGATAAAATAAATAATATTCTAGACAGTTTATATGTTGGAGATGAGGGAGGATTTTATCTAATAAACGATGAAAAAGGTCAAGGACTAAGGACATTTAAAGGTGGCAAAATAAATAGAACTCTAACATTAATGCTAAATATTAGATCAATCAATAACTATAAACAAGACGAAAGATCCTCAACAATTATTGGGAAAAACATAAGAAAAGTTTTAAGAAAGATAATTACACAAAAGGTAAGCCTAGATGAAATAAAAGCATACTTGGATAAAAATCCTAAACAAGTTGATTCTTACTTAAGTAATAACAAATACAAGAATCTTATACCTCAAAAATTAAAGAGTATATATATAATTAATAATCTGCTAGACTTAGATGGATCATATGAGTTTCTTGACAAATAATTTTATTTAAATCAATACGCTATTATAAGATATTAAAGTATTTGAATAAAGTGGTGAAAATGATATAATTTATGTAATAAATATGTTTTTTACATAAGGAGGAGACTATGAAAGCAAAGAAGAAAATAATAGTGGGATTAGCTTTAGCCCTATCTCTAGGATTTATAGGGGAAAGTTTTGCTGAAGATGTAGATTCTACTGACACTCAAATAGATAATCAACAAGATAAGATTCTATCTTGTTCTTTAGTATTAAAGGTTGAAAATAGAAATAAAAAGGATTGGTTAAGGGAAGGTTCTAAAGTTGTTATTGATGGAAAAGAATTTCCTTTAAGTGAAACTAATGGAGATGATGAATCAGTTAAGCTTGAAGCTGGAAAAACTTACAATATAGAAGTAAAAGATTCAAAGGGCAATGTTTACGCTAAAGGAGAGGTAAGCCCGTCTATTGGAGAGACTAGTAGCTTTGCTGAGTATCAAATCTTCTTAAAGCTTGTTGATGACGATAGGACAAGGGTATTTAATTTAGATTTTTATGACAAAGATTTAAAAGAAACTTTAAGTGTAGGTGGAAAATGTTATGCATTTTCTAATGGTGAACTAATAAAATGTATAGATAGTAAAGACTTCCTAAAAGATTTTAGAGGAGAGATGGGCAAAGAATATACTATAGATATTAGAAGAGATAGGAATCCCGAATCTGAACTAATCTATAGGGGAAAGATAACGATGCCTAAAGAAGGCGAGCTCTTGGATGTTAATTCTCTAAAATTAGGGCTAACTGAGGCAAAGGAAATACCTGAAGATGAACGTATATATAAAAAAGATACGGAAAACGAAAAAACATATAAAACTATAGAAGATGCTGAAAATGCAGCTAAAAAGGAACTAGAAAATAATAATGATTTTGATGATTTTGAAATTGTTGATATAGAAGAAGGTAAATTCACCTATAAATTAATTAAAAAAGAAGATAAAAAATTAGGTTATGATACAGAAGAAGAAGCAAAAGAGGCTGCAGAAAAAGCCTTAACATCTGATGATAATTATAACTCTTATAAAATTAATAAAACCGAAGATGGAAAATATACATTTGAGTTAATCAAAAAAGAGGAACTACCAGCTGAACCTACTGAAAAATCTTACGATACTAAAAAAGAAGCAGAAGAAGCAGCAAGTAAGGCACTAGAAGAAAATCCAGCATTTAAATCCTTCAAGATAGAGGAAAAAGACGGCAAGTTCTACTTTATTCTTTTACTAGAAGAAGAGAAAAATGAGGAGAATATCTTTGATACAGAAGAAGAGGCTAAAAAAGCTGCAGAAAAAGCATTAAAGGCTAATAAAAATTATAATTCTTATGAAATTATAGTAGAAAATGGCAAATATAACTATAAACTCAAAAAGGTTAACAAACCAGATGAAAAACCAACAGATCCTAAAGTTTATGATACTGAAAAAGAAGCGAAAGACGCAGCAATAAAGGCTCTAAAGGGAAATGAAGAATATAATTCCTACAAAATAACTAAAACGGATGAAGGAAAATATATCTATGAGCTAATAAATAACGACAATATATTTAAAAGCGAAGAAGAAGCTAAGAAAGCTGCTAAGAAAGCCCTAGAAGGTAATAAGGATTATAATGCTTATGATATTATAACAACAGAGTATGGAAGGTTTACTTACAAACTTAAAAAAGAAGAAAAACCACAAATTAATACTACAGATCCTAAACTTTATAATACAAAACAAGAATCCGAAGAAGCTGCTAAGGACGCTCTAAAAAATAATAAAGCTTATAATTCATATGAAATAAAAGAAAAAGACGGTAAGTACTACTACGTTCTAACTAATAAAGAAAAAGCAAAATCACCTACTAAAAAGGTTACTACAAAAGCTAAGAAATCTAACAATGTCAAGACAGGTGTAGGTTCTCTAAGTGGAGTAGTTGGGATGTTTTTGGCAAGTTCTTTAGGAATGTATTTTAGTAGAAGGAAAAAATAAGTAATTTAGAATCCTAGTTTTTGCTAGGATTCTTGTTTTGATAGGATTGGTATGAAAAATAATATTAAAAAATTGTTTTTGCTATTAGCCCTTACACTTGTTGCTTGTAAGTCAAATGATAAAAAAGTTGATGTAAAGGTTAAAAATAAAAATATAGAAAGTAAGCAAATAGAAGAAAAATCAAAAGATAAAGAGAAGAAAGAAGAAAAATCTATAGAGGAAAATAAAAAAGAGGAGATAAAAAAAGCTCCTAAAAAAGAAGCAGATGAAAAAGATTCTAAAGAAGCTAGAAGTGAGAAAGAAAACAAGGAATTGGCAAAGGAAGATTCTTACGAAGAAGTTTTAGACATGTTAGCAGATGAAGAATTTAGATCTACACAAGCTCCATCGACACCACATTCTAACTTAGTATTTGGTATTAATGGAGAGTTTGAGGGAGAAGGAGCAACAATATCATCTGATCCATCTGAGTTTCACGAAGAATATGAAGAAGAATATCAATTTGAAAATCATATATCAAACTTTTATGGAAAAATTAAGATAGATGAAAAGATTGATGACTATTCTTATAAAATAAGTTTGGAAGATTTTGAGGTAACTAGCCAAGATGCAAAACTAGGTGATCACACTTATGAAGTTAATTATGCAATTCATATTGACCCATCAGATGAATTTATTTTGTTTACAAAACAAACTCCAGAAGAAAGGCTAATAAATGAATCTGAAAAGTTAGATAGAATTTATCAATTGCAATTTAGTGAATATGTAACGTATCTTGGAACAGGAGATAAATCTTTGGGATATATTATTTATAACAAAACTCAAGACCAAGTTTTTCATCAGTGGGGATTTTAGGATTTAGAGAAGCTTAGTGCTTCTCTTTTTCATTTGTATTTTACAAAATATCTAGCTAGTTGTATGCTTATAGATAAAGGTGAACTAAAAACTGAAAGGTAAAATATGGAGATTACTAACAAATTTAAAATAGATGCAGCAGGACATATGGAAGATTTTTCTATAAGGCATAAGGATATTCCAATAGATTTAAGCAAAGATTTAGATGAGGCTATTAAAATGCTCTTATGGTATGTGCCAAATATATCATCTGAGCAAGCTAAACACAATGATTTGCTTTTAAATCCTGCTTATGACGATTACATCTTCACTGATATTATGATGTCGATGGATCTTAGAGATGAGGATGTTCTTATAACTGATGAAATAAAACCAAATTTGGTTAAATATTTTAGAGGCAAGGTGAGAGTTGATGAACAAAAACTTATTATGACACTTGCTGATAACGACGAAACGAAAACTATGGCGCTTTTAAGACATATAAGAAATGCAATAGCCCATGGTAATTTTAATGTTATAAATGATTTGGTGATTGGTTTTGACATTAAAAAGTTTGGAGAGAAAACTGAGTATAAATCTGTTTTTAAGATAAATCCTAGTGGGCTTTTAAAAGCGTTGAGAAAAATTAACAATGACTTTACTAGTGAAGAATTTATAGCAAAAGCTTTTAGAAGGTGTGGCTATCGGGTTGAGCCCTTCCAAGAACAATATCAAAGGTCTCATAAGTTTGATTTGTATGCAAAAAAAGATGATAATCGCTTTGCAATAGAGATTAAAAATTATGACTACAATAGGAAGCTAACTAAAGATTTTATATATGAAATGATTGATAAGATTCATGGCATTGATTCTGATATTAGACCTCTATTGATAATTAATTCTAATTATTTGAATGATGATATTAAAAAAGAGCTAGTGAGACAAAATGTCTTAATCTTAGATATTAAAAATATCAAGAAAATGCAAAAGGGAAGAGATATGGTTGGAGAAATCCTTAGGGATCAAGAATATCACAAGGAAAATGGTTAAATTTTAATAAAAAGGGTATAATAATGAACAAGGCAAGGTTGTTGCCTAGATTTATTCGTATATGACGAATATTTAATTTTTATGTTATTATGAGGAGGAAAAATGACAGATAAAAACAAAAGAAGAATAGAAGAACCTGTTGTTTATGAACAAGCAACAAGTAATCTTCAAGCAGGAAAAAACTTATCCTGGGCTTCTATATTTGCAGGTGCAGTAACTGCAGCAGCAGTATTTACAGTACTTAGCCTTTTGACAGCAGCTTTAGGATTTGGTTTATTCTCAGCACAAAGTGCTAATCCATTAAGTGGAGTTGGAGTAGGTACAGGTATTTGGACAATCATTACTTTACTTATATCTTTCTGTGCAGGTGGTTTCGTAGCAGGATATTCTGCTAGATCAACAGGTTTTCTACACGGAGCAATCACATGGGCTCTTACAATCCTACTTCTATTTACTCTAATCTTTAATGCAGTTTCATCTGCACTTGGATTTGCAGGTAATGTAGTAGGTAAGGTTGCAAGTACAGCAGGAAGTGCAGTAAGCGATGTAGCAGGTGGAGTTTCAAGTGTAGCAGGAGATGCTGCAAGCGCAGGACTTGAAAAAGCTGGCGCAGCTATTTCAGATGTTGATACAGAAGAACTTCAAGGAAATCTTGAGCAATATCTTTCTGATACAGAAGTTGAAGAACTACAACCAGAATATATCGAAGGTCAACTTCAAGCATCAAGAGATGAAATTACTCAAGCTGTTAAGGATATTGCTCTAAACCCAGATGATTCTGATAAAATCATCAATAATTTGACAGAGTCACTATCTAACAGAGCTAAAACAATAGCTGATGCAGCTGACAAAGATGCAATTGATGAAGCTGTATCTAAGAATAGTGATTTAACAGAAGATGAGGCTGCTCAAGTTTCTGAAAATATCTACGAAGGTATCCAAGAAGCTTCTAAATCAGCAGAAGAATCTCTAAACAACGCTTCTGATGAAATCTCTAAACTATCAAGCGAAGCTAATCAAAAAGTTGATGAAACAGTTGAAAATGCTAAGGAAGGTGCTGACAAAGCAGCTAACAAAGCATCAGCTGGATCTGTACTAGTATTTGTTGGATTAGTTCTTGCACTATGTATTTCAGCATATGCTGGTAGACTTGGTGAAAGAAAAGCAAAAGATTTCGTTAGAAAATAATAGCTATAAAAAGTCTTTAGGATTATCCTAAAGACTTTTTTTGTACAAAAAAACCTCAACTCTTATAAAGAGCTGAGGTAAGTTTTAATATTATTTAATTAAATCCAAAACGGCTTTGTCAGGATTTTCGGTATTTATTCTATAATCGTATTCTAAAAATCTATCTTCAGCTAGTCCAATAGAAGATGATATAGAAACAATCAGACCAGAATGATCTAGTATTATAAAATCAGAAGGAATATCTTTTATTTTATCTATCTTATTCTTAGAAGAATCTAGGCCGTTTTTAATAGTTACAGCTCCTTGGCTTTTTAAAATACTAGCGAGCCTTATTGCTTCATTAGAAGTATTTTCATTAGTTAGCACATAAATATCTCTTTTTCTAAAATCATCTTTTTTATCTATTTTTTGTTCAACTTGATCATAATATTGGTAATTATTAATATTTATTTTATTTAAAGGATCTTTGTATTTCTTAGCAAAATTTTTTGCTTTGCTAGTCTTATAAACACTATCTTCACTATTTTTAATCTCATCTAAAGTATTTTCAAACACCCAACCCCTATAAAAATATAAATCTTTCATCTCATAATTTTTATCAAGAAAGTATGAGGCGAATTCATTTACATAAGCATGGTCAATCGAATTATTATTAGATAAATCAAATATTAGAGTGTCTATTTCAGATTTTTCTAAGGCTTCCGCTATAGCATCAAGATCACCATCAAGTTTATTTATATCAAAATCGGTTAATCTTATTATTAGTTTCTTTTCATTTGATGAATTGATGGATATATTTTCCTTGATTTTTTCTTTGTTAATCATTCTTCCATATCTATTAACCGCTTGATCGTTTCCAAAAATATTTGCCTTAGTTGAATTTTTCTTATTTCTGTAATAATTGAATAGACTTGTATATGAATTCTTGCCTAAAATAAATGTGTAGTTATCACCTAATAGGGCCAAATTTTCATCCAAGATTGAGAAAAATTCCTCATCAGTTTTAGTAGCTTTTATTCTTCTTTGGTAGGCTTCTTTATTTTTTACATAGGTATTGAAATTGTCTTCGTTTTCCTTAGATACTGGATAGTTTCTAACAATGGTTTCATAAAGTTTGTCAAAATCTTTTAGTTTTTCATCTGTGCTTAGGCTTCGACCTTCGGTATTTGCGACAAAGATATTTTCTGTAAGTCCTTCTAACACTTCGTCTCTAAAACTTGGATATCCTAAGGGCTTATAGGTGTTAAATTTTCTAATCAATAAATTTATAGGAAGTACTATCAGGATGAGAAAAAGACAAGCTACAAGAATCCTGCGTCGTCTATATATTTTTTTACGTCTTAATAGAGCTTTCCTACTTAGGTTTCTATTATTTTTACCTCTATTTCTCTTGACAATCCTAATTTCATTCCTATTTTTATCGTGTCTTCTGCGTTTTCTACTCATAGTTCACCATATCTATTTATCAAAAGTGATGGTAAAACAAGTTCCAACACCTTTTTTACTTTCTACATCTATTTTTCCATTCAAAGCTTCTATATAATTTTTGCTAATTGAAAGCCCTAATCCTATTCCATTTGTTTTGGTATTTCTAGAATCATCAATCCTATAGAACCTCTCGAAAATCATATTAAGCTTATCTTCGTCTATACCTATCCCATTATCCTTAATCTTGATAGTAATATTTTTGTTATTTTCTGTAAGAACTATATCAATGTGACCATTTCTATCTATTGCCTTGATTGCGTTTGTCAAAAGATTTTGAATTATCTGAGAAAGCTTGGTCCTATCAGTTTTCATGTAGACATCTTTTTTTATATCTTTTCCCAAACTTATGTTTCTATTCAAGAAATTGCCTGTAAATCCATGACTAATATCTAATAGTAAATCAGAAACATTAACTCTTTCAATATATAATTTATCCATTGATACACTTTCGTTAAATGAGTTCTTGAGATTATCAATCAAAGATTGGAGTCTATTAATTTCTAAGTTTAAACTATTAATAGTATCCTCATTTAGAGGTAACATTCCATCTCCTAAGGCCTCTATAGATAATTTTAAGTTGGTTAGGGGAGTCCTGAGCTCGTGGGAAATATCTTGGGCGTACTGCTTTCTGATATTTTCCTGCTTGTTTAGTGATTTAGACAAAAAATTTATATTTTCTTGAAGATTTTTAATTTCTTTTATATCAGACGTTCCTGTATCCATGTTGCCATAGATGCCTTCTTTGATTTTAACTGTAAAATCATTTGTTTTTATGATAGGTTCTGATATGTTCATCGAAAGAATAACAGCTATTACACTTCCTATAATTAGGGAAGAGATTATAGCGTATATTACTGCATGTTTAAAGTCTTTTTGTAGTCTATTAATAGTCGTATAATCTGCTGTGTATTCAACGACAATACTTCCTGATTCAATTTTTTTGCCTGGTTCAAAGAAGAAATATCTTTTGTTTTTTATCTCTTCATTATTTTGATTTTCAATATTTTTAATATATACTAGGGGATATCCGTCATCATCTAAATATTTTATATTTACATTTTCTTGTTTAGATAAATCACTTAGGGAACTCCACATCGCATCACTTGATATATTGTCGTCCTTGTTGAGCCTACTAAACCATTCTGTTACTAAGGTAGTTTTATTTTCGTCAACTATCTTAAATAAATCTATGTACCTAATTGTTACAAATAAGGTAATTAATATTGAATAAATGAGGATGCAGGCAAGGATTCCAGCGATAAAGTTTTTGATTAACTTATTCTTTAATGATGTCATCTACTCCACCAGATTTATAGCCCATACCATAAATTGTCTTAATATATTGTGGTTTTTTAGGATTATCTTCTATTTTTTGTCTGATATTTTTAATATGAGTATCAATTGCTCTATCGTATGCATCGTAATCGAGCCCAAAGGTTAACTCAATTATCTCATCTCTAGTGAATATTTTGTTTGGACTAGAAAATAAAGTTTTTATGATTGAGAATTCATTTTTTGTAAGAAAAACTTCTTCACCATCCTTGAGAAACCTATTATATTTTAGATCCATCAATAGTCTTCCGTCACTAGTTTTTATAATATCAGCTCTTGGAATATTATATTTTTCTATTCTTCTTAGTACAGCTTTAACTCTTTCAACTAGCTCTTTATTAGAGAAAGGCTTTGTGACATAATCATCTGCTCCAAGTCTTAGACCATTAATCCTGTCAATTTCTTCAACCTTTGCGGAAGTTATTATAACTGGAACTTTAGATTTATTTCTAATATTTTTAATTACGTCTTCACCTGACATCTTAGGAAGCATAAGGTCTAAAATAATCAAATCAATTTCTTCATTATCAAAAATCTTTAGAGCTTCTAGACCGTCAAAGGCTTGAAAAACATTATAGCCATCTCGAATCAAATAATTTTTTACTATATCTGAAATACTTTTTTCATCTTCAACTATTAAAATACTAATATCATTCATTTTTCCACCTCCAATTTATTATATCATATTTGGGTATTTGATATATTTTTTAAACTACTATTTATAGATACATTGTACTTGCATTTAAGAAAAATGTTTAACCTAGCAAAAACTGGATATATATATAATACCAACTTAGTAAATTAATTATTTAAATAAAAATTACTGAGAAGTATTTGAAAGGAGAAAATATGGGACAATATGGAATTATAGCTTCAATTATTATAGGAGCAATTGCAGGATGGATTGCAAGTAAAATAATGGGTAAAGACGCTCAAATGGGTGGATTTGCTAATATTATAGTAGGTATCCTCGGTGGAGGAATTGGTAACTGGTTATTTATGAAGTTGTTCAACTCAGCTGCAACAAACCTTGCTATGCAAATAATATATGCTGTAATTGGTGCAGTGATCTTGTTATTCATAGTTGGTAAAATTATGGATGCCAGCAAAAAATAATAAAACAAAGTAATTTAAAACTTCCCATCGGTTGATGGGAAGTTTTTTATATGCTCAATTTATTTAATTGTAACCACCCCAGCCACCATAACTGGAATTGTTTGGATTTGAATCTGTATTGAAAGACTTTAGATCAGAGGAATTTTCTTCAGGATTTGTATTTTCATTTTCGTTTTGGTTATTTTCATCCTTTTCTTTCTCTTCTTTATCCTTGTCCTTATCCTTATCTTTGTCTTTGTCTTTATCCTTATCTTTTTCTTCTACTTTTGGTGGTTCGTACACAAGAGTAGAGTAAGCTTTTGGCATCCTATAAGCCCAATCTTTTGGATATATGCCATTAAATCTATTAGGATCGTACTCATTTTTTAGAACCATTACAGATCTTGTTTGGGTGTAAAACTTTGGTGTTACATTGCTTGCTAGAAGGTTATTCCTTGAGTCAATGTATGCCCACTCGTGGATATCATCTTCTTTTTTAGGGTAGTTGTTTGGGCCGAAGATTTCTTCTTTTACAGTACCCCTGTAATCAGCATATGAAGCTTCAGTTGGAAGTTTTCCACTTATGGTATCAACCTTCATATGTTTTATCCCGCTGGGTTCTTCAAAGCTTTTAGCTTCATAACCTGATAGAATTTCATTATTAATAGCATTCCACATGTAAGCAGCATTATCAACACTGTTACCACGTAGCTTCAGGTTTTGATTGTCTGCTCCCATCCAGAATCCAACAGTGTAATAAGGTGTATATCCAACACACCAAAAGTCAGTATTGTCATCTGTTGTTCCAGTCTTTGTAGCAAAGTCAATTCCGTTAAGGTAGATATTTTCATAATATTCACCGGCGGATTGAAGGGCAGATGTTACTTGATAAGCTGTTTCAGGACTTGTTACTTCATGTCTTATTACGCTCTCATCATCAAATAAAACATTTCCTTGAGAATCTTCAATCTTTGAAAATGTCAAAGGTTCATTGTAGTTTCCTTCATTGGCAAGAGCTGCAAAAGCTGCAGTCATATCAAGGTTTGTCAAACCGTGACTCATAGCTCCAAGACCCATAGCAGCTAAATTTTCATCATTTGTGTCAGGATCTTCATCTCTGGTTACAAAACTATCATTATTCTCTCTAATTATTCCAAAATTCTTAAGGTATTCAAGACTCTTATCTATACCTACAGTGTCCAAAGTTTTAACTGCTATTGTATTTATACTCATTTTTATAGCATCCCTAATAGGGGTTACACCTAGATAATAGTCATAAATATTCTTTGGCCAAGGAGTACCTTCTTCATTTAGTTCAAATGGTACATCATCCATACCAGTAGCAAGGTTAAATCCGTTGTCAAGAGCTGCAGTATAGGTTGCAATTGGCTTAATTGATGAACCAGGTTGTCTTGGTACAGCACTTGCTCTATCTAAGATATTAATTCCTTCTTGATCTCTACCACCCATAAGCGCTTTTATGTGGCCTGTTTTTTGGTCAATTACAACAGATGATGATTGAGGTTGAATTACACCATTTAGGTCAATGTCGTAGAAATCCTTGTTAATGCTAAATGATCCATCTTCGTGATCTACTAAGATGTTGTTGTTTTTATCAAGATATTTTTTACTAATTATTATATCGTTATTGTCATTTGCATAGACATATTCATTTGATTGGAATTCGATTAAACCAGTTCTATGAGTTCTTAAGTTTGAATTTTCTTCATCCAAACTATAGAAGTTTTCAAATATTAGGTTTGTTTGATCTAGTCTACACTTGTATGAAGATATTACAAAATTTCCTTCTTCATCAAACCAAGCCTCATCTGGGTTTAAGTAGATGTCATTATTATCATCTAGTAAATTTGACTTACTATAATATAGAACAGATCCACTAGAGTTTATAATATTTCCCCAATTATCATAAGATAGACTTAGAATTGGAGCGTATCCTAATCCTTGACTATTACCAATAAGATATTCTGAAAAGTTTGCATAAATGTCTTCTAATTGACCTTGGATATTTTCATCAACAGTTGTTGTTATTTTAAGACCGCCATAGTATAGCTTATCCCAAGCTTGACTTTCAGAAATGTTTTGAGTTTCCATTAGCTTTCTTACAACTTGTTTTTCCAAAAGAGAGTTGAAATAGCTTGCAATTTTAGATTTCTTTCTCTCTGCAGGTTCAACTGTTTCTGCTACATCAAAATTAATAGCTTCGTTGTATTCTTCTTCAGTTATCTTTTTGTTTTCAAGCATTTTATCAAGGACATATTTTTCTCTTTCATAAGGAGCTTTATTGTAGACTGCAGAATATTTGCTTCCGTCTATTGAAAACTCTCCCAAAACTCTTTGATCTGTAACTTCACTAGTTCTTATTGATTTATACAAAGAATTTTCTGAAGGGGACTGAACTATACCAGCAAGTGTTGCACATTGAGCTAAGTTAAGCTCAGAAACATCTTTATTGAAATATGTTTTTGCTGCAGCTTGGACACCGAAAGAATTTTGACCCATAAACACTCTGTTTAGATAAGCCCCAAGTATTTCGTCTTTATCTAGATATTTTTCAATCTCTAAAGCCAAATATATCTCTCTGATCTTTCTTTCAAAAGTTTGATCGTTAGAAAGGTATGTATTTCTTGCGAGCTGTTGAGTAATTGTAGATCCACCTCTTACAATTGATCCTGCCTTTAAGTTTTCAAAGGCTGAACCAATGATAGACATTGGATCTATACCATTGTGTTTATAAAATCTTTCATCTTCAACTGCGACAAATGCATTTTTCAAATTCTCTGGTATTTCATCATAATCAACTATCTGTCTGTATTCGCTTGTAGCTATCGAATCGACTTCATTTCCATCTTCATCCACAATCGTTGAGTTTTGACTCATCTCGTATTTTATACTGTTAGCATCAATGTCTGGAGCTGTTTTCATAACTTCAATTACTGCTCCACCCATCATACCTGCTAAAACTACTCCGAGTCCTGCTACAAATAATATAACAACTAATACTATTTTCCCAACAAGGGTGGCAAGTTTTTTATGCATAATGCCTCCATGTTTTTTTCATATTATTATAGATAATATCATTTTATCATTTTTAAGTAAATACTTCCACAATTGTTAGCTTTTATAAATACTCTTGATGTCGTATAGTTAAGATAGAAAGGAAGTTTATGCAAAAAGTAATACAAGTAAATGTAGTAAACAAAGATGATGATCTTGATAATAAGATCTACGAATTAGAATCTTTAATTAATACAGCTGGTGGTGAGACTGTTGCCTACGTTTCGCAAAACATATCAAAAGTTAACCCAAGATTTTATATAGGCAAGGGCAAAGTAGAAGAAATAATGGATCTTGCCAAAAAGAATGATATAGATACAGTTATTTTTGATGTTGAGCTGTCAGCAAGTCAATTATACAACCTTGAAGAAGAAACTAAGCTTCACATTGTTGACTGGACTACTCTTATCTTAGATATCTTTGCTATGAGAGCAAATACTAGAGAATCTAGACTTAAAATAAAACTTGCTCAGCTAAAATATCAACTGCCAAGGATTAATAAATGGTTTTCTTATCTTTCCAGACAAGCAGGTGGAATAGGTACAAGAGGACCTGGAGAGACAATGCTTGAAACTGATAAGCGTGCCATAGTTAGGGATATAAAATCTTTAGAGAAAGCCTTAAAAGATGTAGAAAAGACTAAAAGAATAAATAGACAATCTCGTAAGGATATCCACAATATTTCGCTTGTGGGATATACTAATGCTGGAAAATCTACTATTTTAAATGGAATGTTAAGATTATTCGGCGAGGAGAAATTCGTCTATTCAGACGACCTTCTTTTTGCAACTCTTGATACATCAACTAGAAGACTTGATTTTTCGAATACAAAAGTAACCTTGACAGATACAGTTGGTTTTATTGATAATCTTTCAGAGGAGCTAACAGATTCTTTCTTAACAACCCTAGATGAAGTTAGATTTGCAGATATGCTACTGATAGTAATAGATACATCACACAATATTGACCATCAAATAGAAACTATAGAAAATTCACTAAAAGACATAGAAATTGGTAATAAGGAAATTCTATATGTTTTTAATAAAATGGATAAGGTTGATGATGAATTTTCTGTTAGCCTATACAAGAGAGATGCAAATAAAATATATATATCAGCTCATAAGGATGATGATCTAGTTAGGCTAAAAGAAGAAATTGTAGCAATAATAAAAGAAGATTATGAGCTAGTTGATATGCATATTCCTTTTTCCGATGGAAAAATTATGGATTATTTGATGAGTAACTACGATATCCTGGAAAGAGAATATGATGAAAGTGGTAGTAGGCTTACCTTAGAGATAAGCAAAGAGGATTATGCCAAGTATGACAGATATATTGAAAAATTATAGGACTATTGAGGGTGATAAACAATCTGAATTTGAAGAAGAAAAATCAAAATTTATTACAAATGCAAGATTTGTAGAAAGTGAAGAAGAAGCCATAGATTTCATAGAAGAAATAAGAGAAATCCACAAGCAAGCTACTCACAACTGTTACGCATATATAATAAATGAACTACCAGAAATAAAAAGATATTCAGATGATGGAGAACCTCAAGGATCTGCGGGTCTTCCCATGTTGTCAGTTCTAGAAAAAGAAAATGTGAGAAATGTAGCTGTTGTAGTTACAAGATATTTTGGTGGGAAACTTCTTGGAAAAGGAGGACTAGTAAGAGCTTATTCTAGGGGAGTAGCTGATACGATTTCACCAAATGTAGTTTGTAAGAGAGAGTATTTTGTAGTAGAATTAATTCATTCGTATACGGTATTGGGTCTTATCGAAAACTACATAAATGAAAATGATTTTTTAGTTATAGATAAGGACTTTACGGATGAGGTCAAAATCAAAATCTATGTAAGAGTAGACGAATTTGAAAAGTTTGAAAAAGACTTAATCAATCTAACCAGTGCCAATATTGCTATAAATAACATAAAAAGTGTAATGCTATTTGAAGAAAACTAGGAGGAAATATGTCAGGACATAATAAGTGGAGCAAGATTAAAAATAAAAAAGGTAGTGAAGATGCAAAAAAAGGAAAAATCTTCACAAAACACGCTAGAAATATTACAGTGGCAGCCAAAGAAGGTGGAGTTAATCCTGATTACAACCCAGCTTTGAAGACAGCTATTGAAAAGGCAAAGGCAGATAACATGCCAAATGATAATATAGATAGAGCCATCAAAAAGGCAGCTGGCGATGATGCATCAGATAACTTTGAAAGAATAATCTATGAAGGTTATGGGCCAGGCGGAGTAGCCATAATAGTAGATTGCCTAACAGATAATAAGAATAGAACAGCTCCTGATGTAAGACATGCTTTTGATAAAAATGGAGGAAATCTTGGAACTGATGGATCTGTAATGTTTATGTTCGATAGAAAAGGTGATATCATAGTAAATAGCGAAGGCAAAGATTTTGATGAATTCATGATGGATGCATTAGAAGCAGGTTGTGAAGATGTTAAAGATATGGGAGAATATTTCGAAGCTATAACAGATGTTCAAGCCTTCAATGATGCAAATGATAACTTGAAAGAAGCTGGTTACAAGGTTGAAAGCGCAGATATTTCATATCTTGCACAAAATTTAATTAAAGTAGATGATGAAGATCAAAAATCAAAACTTACCAAGTTAATAGATACTCTAGAAGATAACGACGATGTTCAAGAAGTCTATTCAAACTGGGATGACTAAGGCGAGGCTAGGTTATGGAATTTAATATAGATCCTGTTGCGTTTAGGATCTTTGGCATAGAGATTTATTGGTATGCAATAATAATTGTAACAGGAATAATCATAGCAGCTCAATTTGCCAAAAAAGAATTTGTCAAAAGAGGTTTTGACGATGACTTTATTTATGATATTCTCTTTGTAGTTTTACCAATAGGAATACTTGGAGCTAGGTTTTGGTATGTTTTATTTGAGTGGGATTATTATGGAGCAAATCCATCACAGATTCTAAACTTTAGAGCAGGTGGACTCGCCATTCATGGTGGTATATTATTTGGAAGTATTGCTTTATTTATATATGCCAAGAAAAAGCAAATTCCAATAATAGATTTGATGGATGTAATGGTTCCTTCATTAGTTCTAGCTCAAGGAATAGGCCGTTGGGGTAACTTTGCAAATTCCGAAGCTCATGGTGGACCAACTGATCTTCCTTGGGGAATTGTAATAGATGGTGTAAAGGTTCATCCAACATTTTTGTATGAATCCCTAGGGGATGTTTTAATTTTCTTATTTTTAATTAATTATAGGAAGAAAAATCCGTCTAAAGGTAAACAAACTGCAATATACTTTATGGCTTACGGAGTATTGAGATTTTTCGTAGAAGGGTTAAGAACTGATTCCTTGTACATTGGATCTTTGAGAACAGCTCAACTAGTTAGTATTGTATATTTTATACTAGGTTTAGGGCTTTTTATCTGGGCAAGAAAGAAAAATCTCCCACCATACTATAATAAAATTAGCAAGGATAAGAAAAAAGCAGGCAAAAAAGATAGAATGGTGAAATTTAAATGAAAATAATTAGATAATTTTAGATTGTTAATGTTTTAAGTCGACTATGAGGTCGGCTTTTTTTTGTTGCAAATATCTTTGTTATAGGATAAAATGATTATAAAGTGGATGTTAGTGGTAGAAGGTGGTAGAAAATGTTTTTAGGTGAATTCACTCACAAAGTAGATTCTAAAAATAGAATAATGGTGCCTAGTGAATTTAGAGAAAATCTAAAGGGAGATTTCTACATCACCAAAGGACCAGAAAATTCTCTTATAATTTATACAGAAGAAGAATTTGCAAAACAATCGCAGAAGTTAGACGAAAGAATAAACGAAAGCAAAAAAAATAGAGCCATAAAAAGGCTGTTTTTCTCATCTACAGTTAAAATGAGTCTTGACAAACAAGGAAGAATTTTATTAAACAAGAACCTCAAAGATTATAGTGGAATCAAAGGCGAAGCTATGATTATTGGAAATAACACAACCATAGAGTTATGGGATAGAGAAAGATGGCAGGCATATATTGATGAAGTAGAGGTGAATTTGTCCGATATAATGGATGAATAAGATGAAATTTGAACATATACCAGTTATTGCAACTGAAACTATAGAAAATTTGAATATAAAATCTGATGGTGTCTATTTAGATTTAACCCTAGGAAAAGGCGGACATTCTAAAATGATTTTGGAAAGACTTTCTGATGAAGGGATATTAATAGCACTGGATCAGGATAAAGAAGCCATTGAAGCAGCCAAGGAAAACTTAAAAGATTTTTCTAATGTTATCTTTGTAAATAGTAACTTTGAAAAAATCGATGAAGTATTAAGAGACCTTGGCTTTGATTATATAGATGGGGCTTTGATGGACATTGGCGTAAGTTCATACCAAATAGACAACGCTGATAGAGGTTTTTCTTATATGAAAGACGGTCCGTTGGATATGAGGATGAACCAAGAAAATGAGTTAACAGCAGAAATAATTGTCAATGAATACTCTCAGGATGAGCTAGAGAAAATATTTTTTGAATATGGCGAGGAGAAGTTCTCAAGACTTATTGCAAAAAATATTATTAAGGCAAGAGAAGATTATAGGATAGATACTACTTTTAAATTAAAAGATATAGTTACTAAATCTATAAAATCTAACGAAGCCCATCCTGAAAAGAGAGTATTTCAAGCCCTAAGGATTGAAGTTAATAGAGAATTAGATGTTTTAAAAAATACTATAGATAAGGTTGTCGATCACTTAAATAAAGATGGAAGGCTGGCTATCATAACATTTCATTCGCTAGAAGATAGGATTGTTAAAAATAAATTTAAGGATTTGGCAACTGATTGCATTTGCCCACCAGAATTTCCTGTGTGTGTTTGCAATCACAAAGCAAAGGTAAAGATTATAACAAGAAAGCCAATCACAGCTAGTAAAAAAGAACTAAAAGAAAACTCGAGAGCAAAACCTGCCAAGCTAAGAGTTTGTCAAAGGATATAAAAATGGAAGAAAGAGCACCAAATATTACAAATAAAAATAGAAAAAGGAAAAGACTTAAGGTAAAAGAAAACAGTAGAAAAAATCAGGCTAGAAAAATCCAAGAGCTAAAGAAAAAAGATAAAAAGTTTAAGCTTTTAGTATCAAGTCTTTGTTTTCTTGTCGTTTTATCCTTGGCAGTTTCTGCCTTTCTTAAACAAAGAAGCTTGCAAGCTAGACGATATGAGTATAATACATTGAAGGCGGATATAATCTCATACGAACTCCAGAGGGATAGGTTAAGTCAAAAGTTAGAAAATACTATTGATATTAACAAAATTCAAAGATATGCCCTAGAAGATTTGGGCATGGTTTATACTGATAAAGATAACACCGTCAAATTAAATGTAGATAGGAAATAATTTATGAACAAATATTTATTAATTATTATAAGCATACTCGTAAGTTTGGGACTTGGTCTGCTAATTCTACCAATCCTTAAAAGAAGAAAAATAGGACAAAATATAAGAGACGTAGGACCTAAGAGTCATTATTCAAAAGCTGGAACTCCAACAATGGGTGGTATCATTTTTATGATAGCTACTCTAATCTTATCTTTAGTATTTTTAGATCTTAACCTACAAAATGCAATCTTGATAATTTCTATGCTAGGATTTGGTACAATAGGATTTATAGATGACTTTAGAAAACTTGTGCTTAAGCAATCAGAAGGATTAAGCCCAAAGGGAAAATTGGTTCTTCAATTTGCACTTGCTGTAATTATTACAGTTATGGCATTTATAAATGATAAAGATAGTATTGAGCTATTTAGAATACCATTTACAAACTTCGATTTAAAACTTGGCATACTAGGCATTCCTCTTATGATCTTCATAATTGTAGGAACAACTAATGCGACAAACTTAACTGATGGTCTTGATGGACTACTAGCAAGCGTATCAGTCCCAGTGTTTATAACCCTTGCAATAATAGGAAAAGGCACAGATAACGAATTGTTTTCTTATATAATGATGGGTACACTTCTAGGTTTCTTATTCTTTAATTCAAATCCAGCATCAGTATTTATGGGTGATACTGGATCTATGGCTATAGGAGGGGCAGTTGTAGCCTTATCTATAGTTTTAAGAATACCAATATATCTAATAATATTTGGTGGAATTTATGTTATGGAAACTTTATCTGTAATAATTCAAGTATTAAGCTATAGACATAGAAACAAAAAAAGAGTATTTCTTATGACTCCAATCCACCATCACTTTGAATTAAAAGGATATAAGGAAGCAAAAATAGTAGTTTCATTTACAGTAGTATCTGTAATTTTATGTATGATAACATTGGCGGCATTAGTATGAAAAAAGTTTTAGTATATGGCTTAGGACTAACGGGCATATCTTCAGTAAAAACACTAGCAAATGAGGGATATGAAGTATATACCTATGACAAAAATAAAAAAATGGTTAAGGAATTAGAGGGCTATAAGTATAGCCCTATTTCTGATTTAGAAATAGATACTATTCCATATGATTTTGTAGTTAAATCTCCAGGAATACCACCTCATGATAAAATGGTAAAAAAACTTTCTAGGAAATATGAAATTATTTCTGATATAGAGCTTTCTTTTAGGCTATTTCCTGATGCAAAGATAATATCAATTACTGGAACAAATGGCAAAACATCAACTACATCTATGGTGACTCACATATTAAATGAATCAGGCATAAAAGCTATATCTGTTGGAAATATTGGAGAAGGAATTTTGTGGCAGATGGCTACAAACAAAGATGCGGTATTTGTATGCGAACTTTCAAGCTTCCAACTTCATGATGTTAAAAATTATAAGCCCAAAATAGCTACCATAACAAACATAAGTGAAGATCATATTGATTGGCATGGAACATTCGATGATTATATAGACTCCAAGATAAATATAAGCAAGAATCAAGATGAAGATGATTATATAATAATAAATCACGAAGATAAAATATTACAAGATCACAGAGCTTCTTACAAGGCTAAAATATACGAATTTTCATCTAAAAATGAGATCGAAAGAGGAATATTCTTAAAAGATTCTACGATTTATTTAAAAGATGAAAAGATAGAAAAATTAATTGATGTTGATGATTTATTAGTAATGGGTAATCATAATTATGAAAATATTATGGCGGCAAGCCTTTGTGCTTATCTGTTTGGTATTGGTATTTCAGATATAAAAAAAGCCTTAAAGACCTTTAAATCAATTGAACATAGGCTTGAATATGTGGATATAATTTCGGGTGTTAAAGTATATAACGATTCAAAAGGAACAAATGTCGATAGTTCTGTTAAGGCCATAGAAAGTTTTAATGATCCAATCATCATAATAGCAGGAGGTTACAATAAACACATTGATTATTCTGCATATGTTAAGGCCTTTAAAAAAAAGGGTAAACTCATGGTGATAATAGGAGAGACTTCTGACATTTTAGCAAATTTATGCAAAGAAAAGGGAGTTTCTTATATTAAAGCAAAGGACATGAAAGAGGCAGTAGACATATCCTTTGATCATGCAAGTAATGGTGATGTAATCTTGTTATCACCGGCTAGTGCATCTTGGGATATGTACAAAAACTTTGAGCTAAGGGGTGAGGACTTCAAAGCTAAAGTCTTAGAATATAAAAAAAGGAAGATTAAATGAGAGTAATTATTTCTGGTGGTGGTACTGGAGGACATATTTATCCAGCCATAGCCATAGCACAAAAGCTAGAAAAAGAAATAAAAGATACTGAGATTTTGTATGTAGGAATAAAAGGTGGACCAGAAGAATCTATAGCGCAAAAATATGGCTACCAATTCGTAGACCTACCAGGTATGGGAATTCCTAGAAAAATTAACAAAAAATTGTTTATATCGCTTATTAAAAATCTAAAAGGATTTAACAAAGCTAAAAAAATAATCAAAGAATATAAACCTGATCTTGTCATAGGAACTGGAGGGTATGTTTGTGCTCCGATACTATATCAAGCAAGCAAAAAGCACATACCAAGTGTAGTTCACGAGTCAAATTCATATCCGGGAGTAGCTTCCAAATTTTTATCTAACAAAGTTGATAAGGTTCTAATTTCCTACAAAGAGGCGAAGAAACACTTCAAACACACAGACAATATAGTTGTTACTGGAAATCCTGTAAGGACAAATTTCAACCTAACATACGATGACGAAGATTTAGACAAGTTAGGTATTAAGAAAGATAGACCAGTTGTATTTTCTTTCGGTGGTAGCAACGGGTCTTATTTTATGAATGAGGCTGTAAAAGATTTATCTAAGAAATTGGATGGGTCATACTATCTTCTTCATCAAACTGGAAACAGGTATTATGATGATTTTATAGAAGGAAGTGAGAAATCTCCATACTTAAAAGTATTTCCGTATATTGATAACATTGATCTTTTTTATGGTGTTAGCGATTTGATAATAGCTTCATCTGGAGCTATGAGTCTATCAGAAATATCTGCAGTATCAAAAGCATCCATCCTAATTCCTAAATCATACACCACGGAAAATCACCAACAGTTTAATGCTGAAACCTACGTTGATAACGGTGCATCAGAAATGATTTTAGAAAAAGAACTATCTGGAGACGTTTTAGATCAAAAGATTAAAGAAATTGTTAGTGATAAAGACAAGCTAAAGAATATGGGAGTTAATGCTCATAAATTAGCTGATGAAGATGCTGGGGATAAAATATTTAAGATAATAGAGGAGCTAGTAAACAATGAAGGATAATAGAAAATCTATAAATACTAGAAAAGCGACTCGACATAGAGATAATAGAAACCAAGGCTCTTATAATAATGACAGTCCTAGAAAGGTAAGACCTAATAAAAGAAACGGAAAGATTTTTAACAAAAGATTTGTAGGATTTCTTGTATTCATTGGGATTTTAACTATTATTATAAATACGTTAAGACATCCTTATTTAAAGATTGGTCAGGTCTTTGTTGAAGGAAATGAAAGAATACAAGTAACAGATGTTATTTCAAAAATTGAAAATCCTATAGGCAAAAACATTTTATTCTACAATACCAAAAAACAAGAAAAGAAACTTTTGGAAAATGATACTATAGAAGAGGCCAAGGTTACTAAAAAGTTTCCTAAAGTAATAAATATTAAAATAAGTGAAATTTACCCAGAATTTTATATAGAAGATGATGATAAAATAACTTACTTGTCTAATAAAGTAAGCATCTTAGAAGATGACAAGTTATCTAATAATCTCAAGGATTCTTTAATCAAGATAAATATTGCTTCAGCAAGTGAGAAAGGCATCAAAGAATTTAGTCAAGATGCTGATTACAAGGAATTTATAGACAAAGTTAAAAAAACTTCTTATATGGATTCTATTAGTGAATTAAATTTGGAAAACAAAGCGCATATTGGTATAATAGTTAAAGATATAGTAGTTGATTTTGGCAACATGGATGAAATTACCTACAAGCTCGGCTTGCTAGAATCAATATTAAAGGATGTAGAAAGTAAGGACCAAGATGTTTCTTCTATTAACTTAACAAATGGAAAGAAACCGATAGTTGAAATAAACGAAGGTTCTTAATATAAAATTATCTTATTAGAAAAATGGGGGAAAGTATGGCAAACATTAACATGGACATGGATAACGGCTCTTTAGCTAAAATCAAAGTTATAGGTGTTGGTGGCGGTGGAAACAACGCTATCAGCCGAATGAGAGAAAGTGGTTTATCAGGAGTAGAATTTTTAGCACTAAACACTGATTTACAAACTCTACAAGAGTCAAATGCAGATGTAAGACTTCAAATTGGGGAAAAGCTTACAAGAGGACTTGGAGCAGGAGCTAATCCAGAAGTTGGAGAAAAGGCTGCAGAAGAATCTAAAAACGAAATATCTGATGCTATAAAAGGTGCAGATATGATATTTATTACTGCTGGTATGGGTGGTGGAACAGGAACAGGTGCCGCTCCAGTAGTTGCAAAAGTAGCTAAAGAAATGGAAATTCTTACAGTTGGTGTTGTAACAAAGCCATTTACTTTTGAAGGTAGAAAAAGACAAACTCAAGCTGAAGGTGGAATCGAAAGGCTTAAGGAAAATGTAGATACACTTATTACAATTCCTAACGATAGACTCCTTCAAATCGTAGAAAAAAGAACATCTATGGTAGATGCTTTCAAGATGGCAGACCAAGTTCTTATGGATGCTGTAAGTGGTATATCTGAGCTAATCGCTGTACCTAATGTAATTAACCTTGACTTTGCTGATGTTGAGTCAATCATGTCAGATCAAGGTATAGCTCACATGGGTATTGGTAGAGCAAATGGCGAAAATAGAGCTGTTGAAGCTGCTAAGGCTGCTATTAATTCTCCACTACTTGAAACAAGCATTGAAGGTGCAAATGCGGTATTACTAAATGTAACTGCAGCAGAAGTTGGACTAATGGAAGCGAATGAAGCAGCTGAATTAATCAGAGACAATATAGACTCAGATGCAAACATCATATTTGGTGTTGGTAGTGATGATTCTCTAGGAGATGATATCAAGATTACTGTTATTGCAACAGGATTTGACAATCCAACTCCACAAAGAAGACAAGCTCCATCTGTTAGAAGAAACTCAGATGATTTGAATGCTCCACAAAGATCAGCTAACAAAAAATCATCAAATCCTTTTGATGACTTTGATTTGCCAGATTTCTTAAAATAATATGAGGTGTCCCTACTGCAATTCGAATAACACCAGAGTGCTAGATTCTAGGTCCACAGAAGATGACAGAGCAATCAGACGCAGGCGACTTTGTGAAGATTGCGATCGTAGATTTTCGACATATGAAAGGTACGAAGATTCTACTATTATGGTTGTAAAGAAAAACCAAACTAGAGAAGCCTATGACCCATCCAAATTAATATATGGGATTGTAAAAAGCTGTCAGAAAAGGCCTGTAACTATGGCGGATATCGAAAAAGTAGCAAGAAATATAGAAACTGAGATTAACCATACTGGACTTAAGGAAGTGGACTCAACCTACATTGGTGAATTAGTTATGCAGGAGCTTAAGAAACTTGACCCTGTAGCTTATGTTAGGTTTGCATCGGTGTATAGAGAATTTAAGGATGTAGATTCCTTTTATGATGAAATAAAAAGTTTAAAAGATAAAGAAGATGCTACAGACTAGCATCTTTTTTCTTATAAAGGATGAAGTATGGATTTATTTGAACTAAATAGGATAAGAGAACTTGAAAAATCGGCTCCTCTAGCTGATAGACTTAGACCAAAAAACTTGGATGAGTATATTGGTCAAGAGCATTTGGTCGGGGAAGGCAAGATTATAAGAAGGATGATAAAAGCAGATAGGATTTATTCTTGTATTTTCTATGGGCCACCTGGCGTTGGAAAGACAAGCCTTGCAAAGATTATTTCTGAAAAGACCAACATGGCTTTTGAAGAAATATCCGCAGTTGCAAGTGGTATATCTGATCTTAAGAAAAAAGTTCAGATAGCAAAAGATAATCTATCTTTTGAAAATAAGAAGACTATTTTATTTATAGATGAGATTCACAGGTTTAATAAAAGTCAGCAAGATTATCTTTTACCTTTTGTTGAGGATTCGACTATAACCTTAATAGGTGCTACGACAGAAAATCCCTATTTTGAGATTAACAAGGCTCTTATATCTAGGATGTATGTCTTTGAGCTAAAGGAACTAAGTGATTTAGACCTTGAAAAACTTATAGATATTGCCATTAGTAAAGATGAGATTTTGAAGGGCAAAAACATTGAAATAAATGAAGAAGCTAGAAAAACGCTCATTTCATATTCAAATGGCGATTCTAGAGCACTTTTAAATGCACTAGAGATAGCTATATTTTCAGAAGATGAGAAAGATGGTAGAATAGTAATAGATAAGTCAACAATTGAAAATTCTACTCAGAAAAAAATATCTATCTATGATAAAAACGGTGATAGATATTACGATACGACAAGTGCCTTCATCAAATCAATGAGAGGTTCCGATATTGATGCAAGTTTGTATTATCTGGCAAAAATGATAGAATCTGGAGAAGATATCAAATTTATCGCTAGAAGAATGATTATTTTTGCATCAGAAGACATTGGAAATGCAGATCCAAATGCTCTTTTGATGGCAACAAATTGTTTTAATGCTATAAATACAGTTGGACTTCCAGAGGCAAGGATAATCTTAAGCCAAGTAGTTTGCTATTTATGTGCTGCTCCTAAGAGTAACTCAGCATATCTTGCTATTGATAAGGCCTTGGATTTTGTGAAGAATAATAAGGACGAGTTAGTTCCAAATAAATTAAAGGATACCCACTATAAGGGTTCAAAGAATTTGGTCCATGATAAGTATCTATATCCACATGATTTTGGAGGGTTTGTAGATCAAACATACCTGCCAGATGAATATGTGAACGAGAGATTCTATGAACCTAAAGCTATAGGTTTTGAGAAGAAAATGATTGAAAGACTTAAAAAAATGAAGAGAGGGAATAATGAAGATTAGAGATATATTAAACGAAGTAGATAAGTATGTAGACAAAGAAGTAACTGTTTACGGTTGGATTAGGAATCAAAGATTCGGTAAGAATGTAGGATTTATTGAGTTAAATGATGGAACAACTTTTAAAAACTTACAAATAGTTGTAGCAAGTGATATAGAAAATTATGTTGACCTTGACAAGCAATTCTTATCAACATCACTAGAAGTTATAGGAACCTTAGTAAAAACAGGAAATTCTAAAAACCCATACGAAATCCAAGCAAAAGAAGTAAAAGTTTTAGGTGAATCTTCAGAAAAGTTCCCTATCCAAAAACAAAGACAGACTCTTGAGTATATGAGAACTATTCCTCATTTAAGAGCAAGAACTAACACATACAGAGCAGTATTTAGAGTTAGAAGTGTACTTGCTTATGCTCTTCATAACTTCTTCCAAGAAAGAGGATTTGTATACATTAACCCACCAATAGTAACAGCATCAGATGCCGAAGGTGCAGGTGAAATGTTTAATATCACAACTATAGATGCGAACGATCCACCAAGAAAAGAAGATGGATCAGTTGATTATGGCAAGGACTTTTTCAGCAAAAAAAGTTATTTGACAGTTTCAGGTCAGCTAGAAGCAGAAGATTATGCACTGGCTTTTGGTGATGTATATACCTTTGGTCCAACATTTAGAGCAGAAGAGTCAAATACTCCAAGACATGCGGCAGAATTTTGGATGTTAGAGCCAGAAATGGCTTTTACAGATTATAACCTAGCTATGGATGTAGCAGAGGATATGATAAAATACGCTATAGACTATTTACTTAAAAATGCTCCAGATGAAATGGAATTTTTCAATAAATGGATTGACGAAGGTCTAATTGAAAGACTAGAAAAACTAAGAGATGCAGATTTTTCTAGAGTAACTTATACAAAAGCGATAGAACTATTACAAGAATCAGGTGAAAAATTTGAGTTCCCAGTAGAATGGGGAATTGACCTTCAAACAGAACACGAAAGATATCTTTCAGAAAAAATAATTGATGGTCCAGTGTTTGTTACAGATTACCCTAAAAACATCAAGGCTTTCTACATGAAAAGAAATGACGATGGAAAAACTGTAGCTGCCTTTGACATGTTAGTGCCAGGTGTAGGAGAGCTAATCGGTGGATCTCAAAGGGAAGAAAGATACGAAGAACTTTACAAATCTATGGAAGAAAATGGACTAAAACCTGAAGAATATCAAAATTACCTAGATCTAAGAAGATTTGGTACAGTAGTTCACTCTGGATTTGGTCTAGGATTTGAAAGAGCTGTAATGTATGTTACAGGAATGAAAAACATTAGAGACGTACTTGCATATCCAAGATATGTTCACGCATTTTCTGAAAAGAACTAGGGGGATTTATGGTAGAATATAATCCAAATGCCATAGAGAAAAAATGGCAAAAGAAATGGGATGAAGAAAAAACATTTAAGTCAGAAATAGATAAAAATAAGAAGAAATTCTACCCACTTGTAGAGTTTCCTTATCCATCTGGCCAAGGACTCCATGTAGGTCACCCTCGTCCATATACAGCACTAGATGTAGTTGCTCGTAAGAGAAGACTTGAGGGAGAGAATGTAATGTATCCAATGGGCTGGGATGCCTTTGGTCTACCTACAGAAAACTATGCAATAAAAAACAAAATCCACCCAGCAAAAGTTACTGAAGATAATATCAAAAATTTCAAGGCGCAAATGAAGTCAATTGGTTTCTCTTTCGATTGGGATAGAGAAATAAATACAACTGATCCAGACTACTATAAATGGAGTCAATGGATCTTTATCCAAATGTATAAACATGGACTAGCATACAAAAATGAAATGTCAGTTAACTGGTGTCCTTCTTGCCAAGTAGGACTTGCTAATGAAGAAGTTGTAGATGGCAAGTGTGAAAGATGCGGAACAGAAGTAGTTCACAAGATGAAAAATCAATGGATGCTAAAAATAACTGAATATGCTGACAGACTTATAGATGACTTAGAAGAAGTTGATTTTGAAGAAAGAATTAAGGCAAGCCAAATAAACTGGATAGGTAGAAGTCACGGATGTGATGTAGACTTTAGATTAAAAGATAAGAAAGATAAACTTACTGTTTATACCACAAGACCAGACACTATATTTGGTGTGTCTTATATGGTTGTTAGCCCAGAACACCCTGTTCTAGAAAAATACAAAGATGAAATCAAAAATTACCAAGAAATTGAAGATTACCAAGAAGAAGCTAGGAAAAAATCTGATTTCGAAAGAGCAGAACTAAATAAAGATAAAACCGGTGTTATGATAGAAGGTATTTCAGCAATAAATCCTCTAAATGATAAGGAAATACCAATTTGGGTATCTGATTATGTCCTAATGACTTATGGTACAGGAGCAATCATGGCTGTACCTGCTCACGATTCTAGAGACTTTGAATTTGCAGAGAAATTTGATATGCCAATCATACCTGTATATGACACAGGAGAAGAACTTCCTACAACAGATATAAACAGAGGAAAAGCGATAAACTCTGATTTCCTAAATGGACTATCTGCAAATGATGCCAAGAAAAAGGCAATAGAATATATAGAAGAAAAAGGACTTGGCAAGGCAAAAACTAACTTTAAGTTAAGAGATTGGGTATTCTCACGTCAAAGATATTGGGGAGAACCAATTCCAATGATCTACTGTGAAGAACATGGATGGGTTCCAGTTGATGAAAGTGAACTTCCAGTAAAACTTCCAGAAGTAGAATCATATGAGCCAACAGCAACAGGAGAATCTCCTTTATCTGAGATAGACGAATTTGTAAATACAACTTGTCCAATTTGTGGAAAACCAGCTAAAAGAGAAACAGATACTATGCCTCAATGGGCAGGATCAAGTTGGTACTACCTAAGATATATGGATCCAGCTAATAAAGATGCTATAGCTAGAAAAGAAGCCTTAGATTATTACTCACCAGTAGATTGGTATAATGGTGGAATGGAACATACTACCCTTCATCTTCTTTACTCAAGATTTTGGCACAAATTCCTTTACGACATCGGAGTAGTCCCAACTAAAGAGCCATACAAGAAGAGAACTAGCCACGGTATGATTCTTGGTAGTGACCATCAAAAAATGAGTAAATCTCGTGGAAATGTAATAAATCCTGATGACATCATAAGAGACTACGGTGCAGATACCCTAAGATGTTATGAAATGTTCATGGGAGATTTCTCATCAATGGCTATCTGGTCTGATGAAGGCGTAAGGGGATGCAGAAAATACCTAGAAAGAGTATTTAACCTAAACGAAATAGTAGAGGATGGCGATTCTTATAGCAAGGACCTTGAGGTTGTTATCAACCAAACTATCAAAAAGGTAAGTGAAGATTACGAAAACCTTAAATTTAATACTGCCATAGCTCAACTTATGACCTTGTTAAATGAGATGAAAGCAAAAGGCAAGATTACTAGAAAAGATTTCAAAACTTATCTAATCTTGCTAAATCCAGTTGCTCCTCATATGACAGAAGAATTATGGGAAATGATGGAATTTGATGGAGAATTAAATCAAACTAGCTGGCCAAGCTATGATGAAGACAAACTTACATTTGATTCCTTCGAAATGCCAGTTCAAATCAACGGCAAAGTTAGAGGAAAAGTCCTAATGGCAAATGACGCAAGCAAAAATGACGCAGTAAACGCAGCAAAAGAAGATACTAACATCAAATCCTATATAGAAGGAAAAGAAATTAGAAAAATAATATATGTTCCTGGAAAAATTTTAAATATTGTTATTTAGTATGATTCTTTTCAAAGTAAAACCTCCTCAAAATCTGGGGAGGTTTTAAATTTATAAATGTTTAATAATTTTTATATTGGTTATATACTTAAAGATGTTAAGTAGAATTAAGAAAGAGGATTTATGAATAAAACAAAATTAACTATAATATATTATTCCCAAACTGGGGTCAACTTATCTATGGCTAATAAGGCAGCTGAGACTGCTGAAAGTTTTGGAGCTGAGGTTAGACTTAGAAAGGTAAAAGAATTGCTCGATACATCAAATGTAATTGAGGGTTCAGCTTGGGAGAAAGTTTTAAAAGAAGAAGAAAATATCGAGCTTGCAAGTGCTGATGATTTAATATGGGCTGATGCTGTTATCCTATCAACACCAACTAGATTTGGTAATGTAGCTAGTCAAATGAAGGCATTTTTAGATTCCCTTGGAGGAGTTTGGGCAGAAGGAAAACTTGCCAACAAATACGTAACTGCCTTTACATCAGCTCAAAATAATAATGGTGGACAAGAAGAAACCATAAGAGCTTTGTATACAACAGCTATGCACTGGGGATCTATCATTGTACCAACAGGATATACTGATCCTTCAATCTATAAACAAGGCGGCAACCCTTATGGTGTAAGTGCTACTCAAGATCCAGAAAGTCAAAATGAGGAGACTGTAAATGATGTCTTAGATGCTGTAGAATATCAAACAAAAAGACTTTTAACTATAGCTAGCAAATAAAAATAATAAATCGAAGATTATTGAGAAATTCAATTTAATCTTCGAATTTTTATTATAAAACTATATATTCTTTACATTTAAGCAATTAAAATATATATTAATTTAATATTTGATTTTAATATAAATAATTTGACAAGAGACTAAAAATCATGTACTATTGTATTACGAACACCATACAAAAGAGGCTTTATGAAAGAATATTTAAAGAAAAATGTGTTTAATATTATATCAATTTTAATATTGATTCTATTTACAGTATATTCTATTTACTTATATAGGATTGGGATGTTTTCATCTCTTGATAATTTTAGGGATTTTATCTTATCAAAAGGAAAACTTGCGCCACTTGCCTTTATGATTGTAAATATAATGCAGGTCGCCCTTCCAATTATTCCTGGTGGACCAGTTTTAATATTTGGTGTAGTGATATTTGGGTCTTTCTGGGGATTTATATATAACTATGTTTCAATATGTTTCGGATGTATTTTGGTATTTACTATCTCTAAAACATTCGGTAAAAATATTGTTATTAGGATAATAGGTGAGGAAAAGTACGAAAAGTATCACCACAAGATTAATGACAAATCGTATGAGAAGTTTTTATTTTGGTCAATACTTTTGCCACTATTTCCAGATGATTTGATCTGTTACATATCAGGACTTACTGATATAAGTATAAAGAAATTTTCTTATATCATTCTTTTGTGTAAGGGCCCTTCCATTATTCTTTATTCAGCGGCTTGGTTTTTGGGATTTGATTTTGTATTTAAAAGATTTTTCTGAGGAGGAAACATGCTTTACAAGAATATGATTCTCTTTTATCTATCAGCTTATTTGATAGTTATGGGATTTGTAAGTAACAAGGTAAAAAACAAGATGAATACTAAATATGGTTATAGGTCTGAGCTTTCTATGAAAAGCAAGGCTAATTGGTACTATGCAAATAATACTATGGCAAAGATTTGTTTTGGTATTGGGATAGTTTTTATAATACTTGCAATTCTTATTATAAAGTTTATGGAAGTTACAACCCTTAGAATAATAATCTTTTGGGTAGTTGAATTTATAGCTTATGTTACAGGTGGAATTCTTTTAGAAAGAAAACTAAAAACTGTTCATAAAGATTAAAAAAAGAGTCTAGATTTTATCTAGGCTCTTTTAGTGTATCATTATTTATGAGTAAAGTTCTCTTTGACTATCAAACATTTTTTTGTATAGGCCGTTTTTGTGAATCAAATCAGCGTGCTTTCCATTTTCTATTATATGACCGTCATCGCAAACTATGATCCTATCAGCGTATTTTGTTGATGATAGCCTGTGAGATATAAATAGTGATGTTTGTCCCTTGGATATTTCTAACATATTTTCAAATATTTCTTGCTCGCTTCTAGGATCAAGAGCGCTGGTTGGTTCATCCATTATAAAAAATCTACCACCGTGAGCCATGGATCGTGCGAGGGCTATTTTTTGACCTATTCCTCCTGATGGCTCTATGCCTGTATCGCTGAACAAAGTAGTTAGATATGTCGAGTAGCCATTTTCTTGTGATAAAATCCACTTATCAATACCTAATAGCTTTGTTGAATCTTTCACTTTTTCTAAATCATAACTTGAAATATCTTCTTCTTTTTTAGCTAGGATATTTTCACTAATTTTAAAAGGAAATAGCCTAAAATCTTGGAAGGTAGGAGATAGGATTTTGTAGTAATCTCGTGCTTTTATATCTTTGATATTCACGTCATTAATGTAAATATTTCCATCAGTTGGATCATAGAACTTACATAAAAGCTTAACTATAGTTGATTTCCCTGCACCGTTTTTGCCCACAAGAGCGACAGTTTCTCCATCTTTTATTTCAAAAGAGCAATTTCTCAATATATAATTTTTACTCTTAGGATATTTAAAGGATACATTATCAAATCTTATAGAAAGTTTATCTAGCTTGATATCTACATTTTTGTTATTTTCAATTTCTCTTTCAGGTAGATTTATGAAATCAAAGTAGCTTTTCATATTTTCATTTACAGATATCACTTGGGCGTAGTTTTTCTGCACTATATTTACAGTATTAATCAACTGGATAATTGATGAGAAATATAGGGTAAAGTCAGCTAGACTTACGGTATCTTCTGTTAACCTGTAGGTTAAATAAATAAGAGCGACAACTATGCCAATAGATGAAGTGATATTCATCATTCCACCATATATCCCGTTTTTGGTGTAATAGTCCTTGTTGGTGTTTATCAATCTATCCATGTATTTTTTAGATTTTTCAAGGATTAGTTCTTCACCCTTATAAATTTTAATGTCCTTTGAATATTTGTTATCTTGAGCGAAATTAGCAAAGTAACGGTAGACTCTATTTTCACCAGCGGATTTTTTTTGATAGTATATTTCATTATTCTTTATTAGATTTACGAAATATCTATTAGCAAATATTATCCCAAGACCTAGTAGAGGAAGGAAGATATTAAGCTTAACTAATATTACTAGTGCAAAGATACCTGTAACAAAGGAACTAGTTGAAATATTTAAAGTTTCCCACAAATCGTATATATTAAAAACAGAAATATGGGCTTTTTCAAGATTGTCTTGGATATCTTTGCTATCTGTATCTTCGATAGGTAGTTTCATTGCCTTCTCGCTTAACTCAAAGGTTAATTTATCAGTCATAGATTCAAAGACCAAGGTAAAATAAGCTTCATATACTTTTCTTAGTAAGACGAGTATTATATTTGCTAGTAAAACCGCAACTATAATTTTTCCTATATATCTAGTATTGGTATTAGCTTCAAGGTTTTCTATTATAAGTTTTGGTGCGTAGATGTTAATAACTGGTAACAAACCCATGATTATAGATAAGCTTACAATTATTAGGTTAAAATGTTTATAATCTTCTTCAAACCTTTTAAATAGTTTAAGTACATTTTTCATAAGACCTCCTTGTAGTTTTTAGCTTGAATTTCGTAGAGGTCCTTATATTCCTCGTTAGTTTTTATGAGATTTTCATGGCTATCATTGCCAATAATTTCCCCGTTCTTTAGAAAAATAACTCTATCACAAAACTTAGTAGAGGCAAGTCTGTGAGATATAAAAATGGACGACATATGTTCGCTTAGCTTATCGTAGAGCATGTAAAGTTCTCTTTCTGCTAAAGCGTCTAGTTGTGCAGTCGGCTCATCTAGGATTAGAATTTTACTTTTTTTCTTGTTAAGGGCTCTAGATAGAAATATTCTTTGTTTTTGGCCCCCAGAAAGATCGACACCTTCTTCATCCAGAGTTCTAAGCAAGGTTTGCTGGTCTTTCTTATCGTATTTTTCAATTATCTTATCAAGACCAGTTGTTTTGTAAATATCATCTGTATTAGATAAATTATTATCAAGACTTACATTTTCTCTAATTGAAAAGGGCAGGAGAAGGGAATCTTGAAATATAGCTGATACAATATCCCTATAATTCGCACCGTATTTATTAATATTAACTCCATTTAGGAGAATTTCTCCGCTAGTTGGTTTATATAAACCACAAAGCAAAAGAACTAAGGTAGATTTTCCAGCACCATTTTCACCTACAAGGGCGAGAGACTCCTTATCGTGGATAGTGAAATTAATATCTTTAAGTACATATTTATCTGTGTTTGGATATTTGAAACTTACATTTCTAAATTCTATCACTGTTTTTTGAGCATTTTCAAGTTTTTCTCCAACTTCATCAATGTTTTCCTCCATTATATCGAAGAAATAACTAAAGCTTGCCATACCATTTTTGATATTTGATATAATCCAAGTGTATTCGTCATTGAAAGTGATAAAAGCAAAGATTGCTGTAAAAAACATATAGAAATCACCTATATCTATTGATCCCTTTAAGATAGAAGTGATTAGCCAATAGAAAATTGCTATATCTCTTATAAAACTAACAAGTCTTGCAAGGGCATATATAGTAATAGCTTTCTTGTTTGCATCATTGTACCCACTTATCCTATCTTTATTAGTTTTCATATAATATGACTTAAAAAGTTTTATAAAATCATAGATAAGTATGTCTTGCTTGGACTCAGGACTTCTTAGTTGATAATTTAGTTTTGTGAAAATATTCCAATTCGGAGACATTTTTTTCCAATATTTAGTATAAACAAGGGTAGACTTGTAATTTATTATAAAATAAATAACAGTTGTAAGTAGTATTAGAAGTAGCAATGGATATCCCATCTTAGAAAATATCCAAACAAATCCACTTATCGAGAAAATCAATGCTCCAATAGGTGGTAAACTCATCATTATTCCACCAACACCATCAAAAGGAGATTGACATGCCTTGAGAGCGTTATTTATTTTTTCTATTTCTATTTTATCTTTTTGCTTGTCAAAAGGTAAATAAAGAGAATATCTAGTCACCATTCTTATGCAATTATATCTGATATTGTTCATTTTCATCCTATAATTGTTCATTATAAAAGAATCAAAGAAATTTGATATTGCTGAGACTATTAATAATATTAGAAAAAATATTATAAAAAAGGAAAAAGGCTTATCAGTATTTTTCAATATGTAAGCAGGGGAAACAATCCATATAAAGGGTCTAAGTCCTATTGATATGGAATATAGCACGATTAAAAGAAACATAGATGGTTCGTACTTAGCCATCTCTTTAAATAAAAATTTCAGTTTTTTCATATAGCCTTAAGGCTTCCTCCTTGTAATTGATAGTAAGGATCAAGGAGTACCCGTGATTCTTACTCTATAGTAGCTTAAAATCCATTCTTTTTGTATTGTTCATTTTTTTTTTAACCTCCTTTGTATTAATAACTTCATTTTAGCATAAATATAATTGTTATGCAATAATATATTATCATGTAAAAGTAGATATAAGAAAAGCTATAAGATATCACTATATTGATTGAAAAATATAGAAATATTTTATAGCTTGTAGTTAGTTTATAAACCAGCTTCAAAAAAAACTATTGTAGAATTATCTTCTTTTAGGCAATTTGTTATTTTAAAAGACTTCACTTTGTAAGTATTGTCAAAACAAATTAGATTGTTAACAGCTTTGCCTATACCACTTAACTCTGTTATTCCTTTGTCGAAATTAATCTTTAGACCCTTATCTATAGAATAATTAATTAAATGCTCTATCAAAAAGGGATCAAAATCTGGGCTAGGGTTTTCTATTGTGATTTTCTTTATTTCATCATTTGCTTCAAGGGAAAACCTGCCAGTGGAATAATAACTTTTATAAAAAATCTTAAACAAGCAAAAGGCGCTTGCACTATAGAGATTTTCTCTTCTTATACTCTTATCAAGAGATAAAACTAGGTCTTTTCTATTTTCCTTTCCTTCGATTAGATGAATGATATTATCTCTCTTTTCTTCGATAGAAAGAACCTTGTGGCCTGATATGTAACCCTCATCATCCTTTAGTGAATCATTCTTAGGCAAAAAAATAGTCTTATCTAAAATTAGGTAAGTATTGTTGTTTACAAATTTTTTGGAAAGCACGTTTGCTTTTATGTTAGTAATTTCTGGAAACTTTTCGTAAATCTTAGTCATTTTAAACCTCTCTTTCATTATATCATATGATATAATGAATTAAGAGGAAATTATGAGAAAAAGTATATTATTATTTTTATTTGGAATGATGGCGGTTGTTGGAGCCTTCATAAGTTTTGAGCAAATTAACATATTTATAGTAATCCTTTTATCATTTGGACTAGGATTTATTTTTTATGTCAAAAATTCCAAGCTTATATACTTTTTCTTAGCCTTTGCTATTACATTTTTATCAGCAAAGGTTAATTTTCATAACAAAGAATTAAGGTTCTATAAGCCTGATACCTATAAATTTACTGTGTATGAGAAGAGGAAAATGGAAGAAGGCTATAGGTACTTTTTGCTTTTTGAAAATAATAAAAAACACGAAAAAACTGTTAGTTTTATGGAAGATGATTTAAGCATAGGTGAAGTATTTTTAGCTAAAGCTAACTTTAAATCTCCTCAAACAAACACAAATCCTAATCTATTCTCCTATAGAAAATATCTTTCTAGCAAAGAAATCTTTTCTGAAACTGAGATTAAAAAGATTTATAAAAAGGTGAATACTAATAATTTAGGTCTAAAATTGAGGAATGATTTTTATAATTATGTCCACAAGGTTTTTGAAAACAATATGTCAAAAAGATCAGCTGATTTTTGTATATCAGTAGTGCTTGGAGAAAACATCATAGATGATAATTCTATAAGAGATTTGGGACTTAGTCATATACTTGCAGTGTCAGGTTTACACATAGATCTTTTATTTACCTTTATTCTTTTTATACTTAGAAAATTAAGGATAAATTATAAAATTTCATATAGTTTCGCTCTTATTTTAGCTTTGATATATGGATATTTAATTGCTTTTCCGTTTTCTGTTATTAGAGTAATTGGGGTAAATATCATAGGCTACCTTGCCTTTTTGTATAAAAAACCTTTTGATAAAATAAAAGCAACCCTTATAATAGCAGTTTTAATCTTACTTATTAATCCTTTTGCCATATTAAACACAGGATTTATATTAAGTTTTGTGGCTTCATTTTCAATCCTACTAATATATCCAAAATTTGAGAGAAAATTTGGGAAAACTTATTTTAGAAAAATATTTATTTTTACCTTAGCAATCCAACTAGGTACTCTTCCTTTTTTAGTTTATTACTTTGGAAGAATTAACATATTGACGATATTAGCAAACTTCTTAGTACTACCAATATTTAACATTTCCATGTATCTTATTTTTATAGTGCTGCTTTTTAGTCCTTTATTTGGAACATTTTTAAAAATAGGCTTTCTTAGTCTAGATTTTTTGGTAAGGTCAATGTTAAACATAACTGCTGTTTTATCTAGGGTTAATATTTCAGTAATTGATTTTAATAAGCCAAACTTTCTACTCGCCTTGTATGGATTTTTGCTAGTTTTAATACTAGTTAATCTTGAAAGAAAACTTATTAAAAGAAATATTAACTTGCTTATGGTATCGGCTATGATTCTTATATTATCGCTGGCTAGCGATTTTAATAAAGTAAGCTATCAAATGATTGACATAGGACAGGGAGATAGTTTTTTAATAAATGATAGGGGAAATTATTACTTAATTGATGTTGGAGGTCCTAATTATAAGACTTACAATTCTGGAGAGAAAGTTTTAGTTCCATACCTAAAGAGTCTCGGAATAAAAAATATAGAGGGGATTTTTATATCCCATGAGGATAATGATCATATGGGAAACCTAGATTTAGTTTGTGATAATTTCAATGTGTATAATATCTATTCAAATAAATTGAATGTAGAAAGACTTAAAAAATATAAGCCTGTAGTTCTTAATAAAAATGATAAAATAAACTTATCGAGTGGATATATAGAATGTATATACGAAGGTAGCGACGGAGAAGAAAATGCTAATTCTCTTGGACTTCTCATAAATATAAAGGGAATTAGGATTTTAAGTTTGGGCGATTTGCCAAGTGAATATGAAAGAGAAATAGATAAGAAAGCAGATATTTTAAAATTGTCTCACCATGGTTCAAAGACATCATCTGATAGAGGTTTTATAGAAAAAATTGATCCACAAATTGTGCTGATATCAGCGGGTAGAAATAATAAATACGGTCATCCTAATGAAGAAGTTCTTAAAAATGTATCAGATAGACTTATTTATAACACCCAAGATGATGGATTAGTTGAAATAGATCTTACTAAGAATTTAAGAATAAATACATACCTAAAAGGAGGATATTTTAGATGAATTATATCGAATTTATGAAAAAATTTATAAATAAAGATGTTTCAGGGATTTACTTATTTGATTCAAAAGAAGATTTCTTGACAGATTCTATAATAAAAGAAGCAAGCGATCTTGTAAGTATCAAAGATTTTAACTTTATAGATATCAAAGGCGATTGTTCTTATGAAACAATCAAAAACTCTATCGAGACATATCCAGTCATGGAAGATAGGAAGATAATAGTTTGGAGAAATATCGACTTATCTAAAAATTCTATCAAAGGTTATAAGGATATCCTAGATAAAATATTAAAAGATATTGATGACTTTCCAGAATATGCCACGATGTTCATATTTTCAGACAATTCACCTTTTAAGGGGAAATTTTACAAGGCTTTAGATAAGAAAAAATCTGTTGTTAAAATAGATAGGTTAAATAAAACCGAATTGGCATCTTTTATTGGAAAGAGATTTACGAGATCTGGCAAGAAAATTCAAAGATCACTCGTCAATGATATAATTGAGAGATTTTCCTACCTTAATAGAGATAGTGAAATTAAACTTTATGATGTTGTAAATACTGTTGAAAAGATAATAGCAAATTCAACTGATGAGATTGTTACTAAAAAAGATGTTGATAGCCAATTGGATGAGATATTGAATTTAAATATTTTTAATTTAACTGATGCTCTTTCCACTAAGGATAAGAAAAAATCAATGAACACATATCTTTCTATGAAAAAAAGCGGGGAAGATTTGTTTATGGTCTATCATATGATTATAAGACAGGTGAGAAATATGATTGGAATTAAGGAGCTTAGCTTAAAAGGCTTTAATGATTCTTTCATTCAAAAATCTCTATCACTATCACCATTTGAACTTAGAAAGCTAAAGGGTTTTGTAAATCACTTCTCTAGCGAAGATTTATTTGACCTCCATGATTATTTATACGAGATGGAAGTTAATCAAAAAAGCGGAGTATTTGATATGAATCTTGCTCTTATAATTTTAATAGGCAAATTTTGCAAATAAAAAATGAGTGATTATCAGTAGACATATGTGAGGATCCGATACTGATTATCACTCATTTATATTAGGCATTTAATTCATTTAAAGCTTTAGCAAGTTTAGATGTTGTTCTTGCAACTTTGTTTTTGTGCATAACATTTTTAGCTTCAGCTTGTTTTAATCTCTTATCTGCTTTTTTGAAGTATGCTGCTGCTTTGTCAGCGTCTTTTTCTTCTATAGCTTCTTCAAATCTTTTGATAAGTGTTTTGATTTCTGATTTTCTAGCTTTATTTCTTTCTGTATTTCTTTTAGCTACATCAATTCTTTTTTTACTAGATTTTATATTTGCCATTAACTTTCACCTCTTTCCCGAACATTTTTGTTCGACTGATACATTTTACCATAAATTAATCTTTTGTACAAGGTGTTTTAGTAAACTTAGGTGGAATTCTTTGAAGAAATTGAGAATATAGGTTATAATTTAAAAGTGAATGAGAGGTTTTTTATGAGTTCAAATAACAATATGACAGAGAGAGATGACATTCTTTATGATGTATGGGATTGGGTTAAGACAATAGCTGTTGCTTTAATAATCACCATTTTTATAAAAATGTTTATAGTTGATGCTACAAAAGTTTCCGGCAATTCAATGTTAAATACTCTACATAACGGCGATATACTTCTAGTAGATAAGATTGGAAGTAGATTTAGAGGATATGAAAGAGGAGATATAGTTATACTAAAAGCACCTGATGATCCTAAGAAATTATATGTTAAAAGAGTTATAGGTGAAAAAGGCGATACTATCAAACTTATAGATGGTGATGTTTACGTAAATGATGAGAAGATTACTGAAAACTATACATCTATTAATGAGACCTATCCCACAAGAGAATTAAGTGAATGGACACTTGGTGAAAATGAATACTTTGTCATGGGAGATAATAGGCTACCAGGCGAGAGCAATGATTCAAGAAACTTTGGTCCTATAGAAAAAGAAAGACTAGTAGGACATGCTTTCGTAAGATTTTATCCTATTGATAGGTTTGGTTTGATAGATCACAACCCATATCCAGACAATGAATAAAGGAGATATATGAAGAAAAAAGAAAATATAAGAAATTTCTCTATTATTGCTCACATAGATCACGGAAAGAGTACCCTTGCTGATAGACTTATTGAAAAAAGTCAAGCTCTTACCAAAAGAGAGATGTCAAGCCAAATGTTAGATGACATGGAGCTTGAGCAAGAAAGAGGAATAACAATAAAATTAAAGTCAATTAAAATTCAATATAAGGCGAATGATGGAAACATCTACGATCTAAATCTCATAGATACACCGGGACACGTTGACTTTAACTACGAAGTATCAAGATCACTTAAAGCTTGCGAAGGTGCAATATTAGTTGTAGATGCAAGCCAAGGTGTTGAAGCACAGACACTAGCTAACACTTATCTTGCCCTTGAACAAAATTTAGAGATTTTACCGGTTTTAAATAAAATTGACCTTCCATCTGCAAGGGTTGATGAAGTAAAAGCAGAAATAGAAAATGAGATAGGCTTAGATTGCGAAAATGCTCCACAAATTTCTGCTAAAACTGGTCTGAATGTTGAAGATGTATTAGAAGATATAGTAAAGAATGTTCCAGCTCCTGAAGATCACGACGATAAACCATTAAAGGCACTTATATTTGATTCATATTATGATTCTTATGTTGGTGTAATCTGCTATGTAAGAGTGTTTGAAGGTGTTGTAAGACCAGGAGATGAAATCGTAATGATGAATACTGGCAAAAAATACGAAGTAAATACTGTCGGATACACTATGAAAAAGAGAATTGCCACCAAGGAATTAAGAAGTGGTGATGTAGGTTTTATCGAAGCAAGTATCAAGGAAGTTAAAGATGCTAGAGTTGGTGATACTATAACAAGTGTAACTCATCCTACAGACAAACCATTATCAGGTTATAAAGAAGTTCTCCCTATGGTTTATTCTGGTATATATCCAGCTGAGGGAGAAAGCTTTAATAAACTAAAAGATTCTTTAGAAAAACTTCAAGTAAATGATGCTGCTCTAGTATTTGAGCAAGAAAATTCTCAAGCCTTGGGTGTAGGACTAAGGGCAGGATTCCTAGGACTACTTCACATGGATATTATAACCCAAAGATTAGAAAGAGAATATGACCTAGATATCATAGCTACAGCGCCATCGGTTATATATGATTTAAAACTAAAGGGAAAGGATGAAATTGTAGAATTACAAAACCCTAATGATTTTCCTGATCCAACTGAAATTGAGTATATAGAAGAACCAATAACAACTTCTGAAATAATAACACCTAAGGAATACATAGGTCAAATCATGGAACTTGCCCAATCAAGGAGAGGTGAGCTAATAGATATGACCTATATAGATGAAAACAGAGTTTCTATAAAATATAAAATTCCTTTAAATGAAGTTATATATAACTTCTTTGACTCACTAAAATCTAGGACAAAAGGCTATGCATCCTTGGATTATGAACTAACAGGTTATCAAGTATCAGACCTTGTCAAGCTCGATATTTTGATAAACGATGAAAACGTCGATGCCTTATCACTGATTGTCCACAGGGATAGTGCCTACACTAGAGGAAGAGGAATAGTAGAAAAACTAAAAGATGAAATTCCTAGACAACAATTTGCAGTGCCAATACAGGCTGCTATTGGTGGCAAAATTATAGCAAGAGAAACTGTAAGGGCACTTAGAAAAGATGTTATCGCTAAATGCTATGGTGGAGATATTTCTAGAAAGAAAAAGCTTCTTGAAAAACAAAAAGAAGGTAAGAAGAGGATGCGCCAGCTAGGTAACGTAGAAGTTCCGCAAGATGCATTCTTAGCTGTATTAAAATTAGATGATGAATAAGAAATGGGGCTGTTGCAAAACTATGAATAATCATCGTACCATCGTTAGAAGGTTCTCTTAGGAAATTTTCAGTGTAGCCTGCCGGCTCATGGAGGCAAAATTTCCGTGGAGGTTCTTCTAACGATGGTACGATTTATTCATTCTGCAACAGTCCCTTTCTTTTAAACGGAGAAATTAATGGATATCAATAAAATAAAAGAAGTTATAAAAAATGATCCTCGTAATATTGAATATACAAAAAGAGGAAAAGAACCAATCTTTCAACTAAATAAAGGATCTAAAATATTAATCATTGGTCAAGCTCCAGGTAAAAAGGTTGAAGAAACAGGAATATTATTTGATGATAAAAGTGGAGATAAGCTAGTAAACTGGCTTGGCATAGAAAAAGATACCTTGTATAGGAAAGAATTTTCTATTATACCCATGGATTTTTATTATCCTGGCAAAGCCAAGACTGGAGATAAGGCACCTAGAAAGTTTATAGCAAATGAATATCACCCGATATTACTAAAAGAGCTTTCTAATATTGAACTAACCATTCTAGTAGGCGCCCATGCTCAAAAGTATTATTTGAAGGATAATTTTAAGAAAAACTTAACTCAAACTGTAAAATTTTTTGAAGAATATTTGCCAGAATATTTTCCAATAGTGCATCCAAGCACTCTAAATAACAGATGGCTTTCCAAAAATCCTTTTTTTGAAGAAAAGATAGTTCCAGAATTAAGGGAAAGAGTTAGTAATATTCTATAGATATAAAAAGTAAACTAAAAATTGGGTATAAGTCTAGTATAATGATATTAATTATCAATAAGGAGCTAGTATGGAAAATTCAGATAAAATAATTTATAAGGTTAAAATTTTAGATATAAAAGATGAGTATAAGAATGTAAAAACCTATACTCTAGAAAAACCCGAAGGTATGGTGTGGGACGAAGGATCAAGTTTTCATTTAGCTATACCAGGATTTAATGATGGAGGAAAAGTTAACAAGAAACTTGTCCATCACTTAAGCATCAATACTCTAGATGATGAAGATACTGTTAATTTTACAACTAAATTTTCTATCAGAAAGTCAGAATTTAAGAAGGCCTTATTAGAGAAAAAGGTTGGTGATTATCTAGAGTTCTTCAAAATTAGATCTCACATGAAACTTAGAAGAGAAGATAGATCTATTGTTCTATTATCCATGGGTATTGGTTTTACAACAATGAGGCCTTTAATAAATAAGTTTAAGAAAGATCAAAGTGGTATACCTGAACTTTTAAGCATAAATGTAAGTAGAAAAGATAATCATTTGTTTGAAAGTGAGGTTTCAACAATAAACGATAGTATCTTTAGGCAAGTTTGGGTAGATTCCAGAGCAAATTTCTTTGGTATGCTTAGGGAAATGGAAGTTAAGGATTCTATATTTTATGTTGTTGGTAGCAATGAATTTTTGCTAGATAATATCGTGACTTTGAGACAACTTGGAGTTGATGATAAAGATATTATGATTGACTTAAATGATAAGAAAAAAGAAACTATGTTCATGGCAGCTCATAATCATGAATTTTTATAGGAGTATATATGAAAAAAATAAGCGCTAATATACTAGATGGGAAATTTGAACACCTTGTAGATGATAATAAACTACAAATTACCCACCTACAAATAAAAAGTGGCGAAGAAATACCAAGTCATAAGTCAGATAAGAGCGTCATTGTCGTGATTTATAAGGGCAAGGTTGATTTTTCTGGTGAAAACAGCAAGGAAATAATTATCCCTGGAGATATTATTTTAATGAATCCTGATGAAACCCATGCTCTAGAGGCAATAGAAGATAGCGACTTGATGGTTATAAAGGCGGCAATTTAAATAGGTCGCCCTTTACATAGGAGATTTATATGAATATTAAGGTTGATGTAAGTGATGTAGTCCTTGAAGGTGATAGGATAAGAGTAAGACCTTTCAATAAAGATGACCTAGAAGATTTTTACCTTTATGCAAAAACTCCAGGACTTGGAGAATCTGCAGGTTGGTTTCATCATGAATCTATAGAAGATAGTAAGAAAATATTAGATAAGTTTATTAGAGATAAAAATATTTTAGCCATAGAAAAAGACGGTCAAGTTATTGGTTCTATAGGCATTCATCCTTATGATGAAGATTTTTTTGAGGATTTACATGATAAGAGGGCAGTTGAGATAGGATTTGTATTATCTCAAGATTATCACAGACAACATCTTATGACTGAGTCCTTGGAGCTTGTTTTAGATTATTTGTTCAATGATATAGGTTTGGATGCAGTTGTTGGTGGACATTTTAGAGGTAATTTCAAGTCTAAAAACCTCCACAAAAAATTTAACTACAAGTATTTTTCTTCTCATTTGGTAAAAACTAACATGGGAACAATGGAAGTAACCCATGAATATATTTTATCAAGAGAAGATTACGATCAATACCTAGAAAATAAGAGAAAACAGGAGAAATCAAAAGTTAATGACACAATAATAGATTCATCAAACTCCAATCAAATAATATCAGAAAAAAGTCTATTACAAGGCGATATTTTTACCTTAAATAGCGGTTTTTCTAATATTCTTATTTTTGTAAAAAACGGAATGATTCAGTATGAATCAAAGTTATATATTGGTGGAGATTTAATTATAGCCAATTCTAATGATAAGATAAACTTAGAGATTTTACGAGATGCGAGTTTTATAATAGTTGAAACAAAGATTAGATGAGTTTAGCTCATCTTTTTTCTTTGGAGTAAAATACAAGTAAGGAGTAGTTATGGAAAAAGTAGGTTGTTATATCCACATTCCTTTTTGTGAGAAAAAATGCTATTATTGTGACTTTGCTGCATTTTCTAATCTTGAAGGTTGGATTGACGGGTATATAAACAATTTAATAAAAGAAATACAGATGTATAGAAATAATATGGACCTTGCTATTGATAGCATATATATTGGAGGAGGAACCCCTTCATACATTGACGATAAATATATAAAACAAATAGTAGAAGAAATAAGGAAATTTCCTACTGATATTAAAGAATTTACTATAGAGTGCAATCCAAACTCTATTAATAGGCATAAACTTGAAACTTATAAGAAACTAGGAGTAACTAGGATTTCTCTTGGCGTTCAAAGTTTTGATGATAAAGTTCTTAAAAATATAGGTAGAAATCACACCTCTAGTATTGCTATAAATGATATATTATTGATCAAGGAATTTGACTTTGATCTTTCTTTCGATTTGATGTTAAACCTTCCTGGTCAGGATTTTGATTCTGTAAAAAAAGACTTAGAAATGGTTAAAAAACTAGAACCAGACCATATTTCTTGGTACTCGCTAATCCTAGATAAGGGTTCTCTTTTTTATAATTTAGACCAGAAGGGTAAGTTAAAGCTCATGGATACTGATCTTGAAGTAGATATTTTTTCTTTTATAGTAGATGAATTAGATAAGTTGGGACTAAGTCGCTATGAAATATCTAATTTTTCTAGGAAAAATAAAGAATCTATCCACAACAAAAAATATTGGAATATAGATGGATATGTTTCATTTGGGCTTGCCGCTGCAGGTTTTCTATCAAATGCAAGATACACAAATGTTAGAAACTTTGTAAAATATGATAAGTTAATTAAAAGTGGTAAATACCCAATAGAAGCTAGGGAATTTATAAACTTTGATGAGCGTGAGAAAGAATATATAATTTTTAAGCTAAGAGAAAGAGAAGGGATCGATTTAGAAAGATTTAGGGAAAAATTTGGCTGTGATTTTTTAGAAAAATATCAAAAATCTATAGACAAATTTAAAGATCAAGATTTTTTTGAAATAAATTCACACTTTTCTTTTACAAAAAAAGGCATGATTTTATCTAATGAATTTTTTGTTGAAATAATATAAAACTACTAAAATTATGACTTAAACTCTAAAAATTGGGTAAATTAATAAGAGTAAGATAAAGGAGTTTATTATGATTAAAAATGTAACAATTGCCGGCGGCGGTGTTTTAGGTGCACAAATAGCTTATATTACTGCTTTTCATGGATTTAATGTAACTATTTGGGGTAGGAGAGATGATTCTATAGAAAGAATAAAGCCAAGAATAGAAAATATTCATAATATTTATACTAAAGAATTAGAAGTCGCTCCAAGTTATATTGGTGCAGAAAATCCAAACTATCCTAGATCATTTTTTAAAGATAAGGAAGAAATAAGCATAAACAGGATAGAAGAGCTAAAAGAAACTAATGAAAAAGTTTATGAAGGAATGAAATATACTACAGATTTAGAAGAAGCTTTTTCAGATGCAGATTTAGTTATAGAGGCTATAGCAGAGATAGTTGATGAGAAGAAAGCTTTTTATGAAAAAATAGCTCCTTACTTAAAAGATGATGCTATACTTGTAACTAACTCATCAACCTTGTTGCCTTCAACATTTAGAGAATATACAGGTAGAGAAGATAAGTTCTTAAGCCTTCACTTTGCTAATAACATTCACAGACAAAATCTAGCAGAAGTTATGAAACACGACAAAACAAGTGATGAAGCTTTTGAAACTGTGATAGATTTTGCGAAAAATATCGGCATGTATCCAGCGGTCATTAAAAAGGAACAACCAGGCTATATACTTAACTCAATCCTAGTTCCAGTTATTTATTCTGGATTAACGCTTTATGGCGATGACGTTGCGGATCCAGTAGATATAGATATGGACTGGAAAATTGGTACAGGTTCTCCTCGTGGACCTTTTGAAATAATAGATATAGTTGGAATAACAACAGTATTAAATATTATTAGCAGAAGACCTGAGGCAAGTGATCCAAATTCTCCAATTGGTAAAGCAGTTTTAAAATTAAAAGAGATGGATAGAAAAGGTCATAAGGGAATTGAAACAGGACAAGGTTTCTATAAATATAAATAAGAAATATAGATAAAATAAATAGCCAGCCTTATAGAATAAGTGCTGGTTATATTTTTGTTGTTTTTATGGAAAGTTAAAATTAACAAGTAACTCTTCAAATATTCTTCCTCGAGAATAATCAAAAATAATATTTTTTAAAAAAGACTTGACATTAAATTTATACTCAGTATATTAATCTTAGCAGTCGGGAGCAAAGAGTGCTAAAGGAGTGAAAGCTTTGAAAGATAGAAGAATGCAAATACTTTTCTCTATCATTGACTCATACATTTTTAAGGGAGAGCCAGTTGGTTCTAAGTCTTTAGCTGATGATTACTCGTTTGATGTATCGCCGGCTACTATTAGAAACGATATGAGTTCTCTAGAAAAGAAGGGTCTTTTAAAGAAAGCTCATACATCTAGTGGCAGATTACCTTCTGATAAAGGATATAGACTGTTTGTCGATTATCTTTTAGAAAATGGTCTTATCAGTGCTTTTGATAGTGACAAATCACAAAATATGAGAAGGCTAATGGATAAGAGATACCACAACGCTAGTGACATCATAGAGACTGCAACGAAAACTTTGGCAAAGATGACCAATTTGACGGCTGTTTCTGTAAGTTTTAAGAAAGATGTTTCTAAGATTATAAATATAGAGCTTATGAAAGTTAGCGAGAATGTCTTACTTTTGATAGCTATATTTGATAATGGTCTTATATTAAATGATCAAATATTTCTTGATTATCCGATGAATGAGGATGATTTGGAATTATTAAATCAGATACTAAGAAAAGACCTTGTAGGAGCGAATATTTCTGATATTCCTATAAAATTAGAAAATCTTAGAGGAGAAATCCTTGATAGTTATATTAGACTTATAGATATAGTAGGAAAGAGGATTTCTAACAATGCTAAAGATGAGTTAAATAGAGATGTCAGAATTGAGGGAATTGGAAATATTTTCAATTTCAAAGAATTTGATGATTTGGCTAAAGCTAAGGAATTTATTAAACTTTTTGATAGTAAGGATATAATAAAGGATCTTTGGTCAGATATTGACAATGAGAGTCTTGTAATTACTATCGGAGAGGAAAACCCGATAGAGCAATTGAAGGAGACAACAGTTATAACTTCTTACTTCGATATTGATGAAAACACTGTAGGAAAGATTGGTATAGTCGGACTTACTAGAATTAACTATAAAGAAGTAATAGCAAGTATAAAGATGATTTCCGATTTATTAAATAAGTAAAGGAAGGTAAATGTCTTGGCAGAAGAAAACAAAAAAGATGAAAATTTAGATATAGAAGATGAACAATTAGAGGACGAAGAAGAATACATCGAAGCTGAAATCGTAGATGATGAAAGCGAAGATGAAAAAAATGATGATAGCAAGGAAGCAAATGAATACCAAGAAAGTTATCAAAGACTTCTTGCAGACTTTACAAATTATAAGAAAAGAGAAGAAGCTAATAAGGCAGATTTTAAGAAATTTGCCCAAAGCGCACTAATAGAAAAACTTCTACCAGTAATTGATAACCTTGATAGAGCCCTAGCTAAGGCAGATGAAAATGACGCCTTTGTTGAAGGAGTAATCATGACAAGGAAAGAATTGATGAAGGTTCTAGAAAATGAAGGACTAGAGGAAATTAAATCTGATGGATGTGAGTTTGACCACAACTTCCATCAAGCTGTTCTTACAGAAGAATCTGATTCAGTAGAAGAAAATCACATCATAGAAACTTTCCAAAAAGGATACAAACTTAACGGAAAAGTACTTAGACCTGCTATGGTTAAGGTAAGTAAATAGGAGGAAAATTATATGGCTAAAATTATAGGAATTGACTTAGGTACTACAAACTCAGCAGTAGCAGTTATGGAAGGTGGAAGCTCTACTATAATTCCAAATGCTGAAGGAAATAGAACTACACCATCTATAGTAGCTTTCTCAAAAGATGGAGAAAGACTTGTTGGTGAAACAGCAAAAAGACAAGCACTAACAAACCCAGATAGAACAATCGCATCAGTTAAAAGAGAAATGGGAACTGATTGGAAGACACCAGAAATTGATGGTAAGACATATACACCAGAAGAAATTTCTGCAATGATTCTTCAAAAGCTAAAGGCAGATGCTGAAAGCTACCTAAATGATACAGTTACAAACGCAGTTATCACAGTACCTGCATACTTTACAGATGCTCAAAGACAAGCTACAAAAGATGCTGGACAAATAGCAGGTCTTAAGGTAGATAGAATCATAAACGAACCAACAGCAGCAGCTCTTGCTTATGGTATGGACAAAGAAACTGACCAATCTAAGATAATGGTATACGACCTTGGTGGTGGTACATTCGATGTTTCTATTCTTGAAGTAGGAGATGGAGTATTTGAAGTATTATCTACAAGAGGTAACAACAAACTAGGTGGAGATGACTTCGACCACGCATTAGTAGACTATCTTGCTAGCGAATTTAAAAAGGAAACAGGCGTAGATTTAACAAAAGATCTTACAGCTATGCAAAGACTAAAAGATGCAGCAGAAAAAGCTAAGAAGGAATTATCTTCAACAGTTACAACAAGCGTATCTCTACCATTTATAACAGCAGTAGATGGCCAACCAGTCCACTTAGAAAAAACAATATCAAGGGCTAAATTTGATGAATTAACAAAACATCTAGTAGATGAAACTAAAAAACCAGTAGAAGATGCTCTAAAAGATGCTGGACTATCAGCAAGCGATATCGAGAAAGTTCTTCTAGTTGGTGGATCTACAAGAGTTCCAGCAGTTCAAGAATTAGTTAAAAACTTAATCGGAAAAGAACCACAAAGAGACATCAACCCTGATGAATGTGTTGCTTTAGGTGCAGCTATCCAAGGTGGTGTACTAAGTGGTGAAGTTAAAGACTTATTATTACTTGACGTAACACCTCTATCACTAGGTATTGAAACTTTAGGTGGAGTTGCTACAAAACTTATCGAAAGAAATACAACTATTCCAACAAAGAAATCTCAAGTATTTACAACTGCAGCTGACGGACAAACTGAAGTAGATATTCATGTTGTTCAAGGTGAACGTGAGATGGCAGCAGATAATACTACACTAGGTAGATTCCAATTAACAGGTATACCTGCAGCAAGACGTGGTGTTCCACAAATCGAAGTTACTTTCGATATTGATGCTAACGGTATAGTAAACGTAACAGCTAAGGATCAAGGTTCAGGAAAAGAACAAAAGATTACAATCACTTCATCATCTAACTTATCAGAAGAAGAAATAGATAAAAAAGTAAAAGAAGCTGAAAAGTTTGCTGAAGAAGATAAGAAGAAAAAAGAAGGAATTGACGCTAAAAATAACGCAGAAAACCTTGTTTACCAAGCTAAAAAGACTATAGAAGAAGCAAAACTTGAAGGCCCTGAAAAAGAAGAAGTAGAAGCTAAGATCAAAGATCTAGAAGAAGCTATTGCATCTGACAATACTGAAGATATCAAGGCTAAAACAGAAGAATTGACACAAAAAATTTACTCAATGAGTGAAAAAATGTATCAAGGTCAAGAAGCTGGAGCAGAAGGCTCAACAGATGAAGATGTAGTAGATGCTGACTACGAAGTAATAGACGAAGACGAAGAATAAATCAAAATACTAAAAGATTGCAAGTAATTATCAAGAGAGTATAATTATATAAAAATAAAAGAGGCTATTTCCATAGTGAAATAGCTTTTTTTAGTGGGATGGAGGATAAATGAGAGACCCATATGAAGTGCTTGGTGTAGATAAAACTGCAGACCAAGGAGCAATTAAAAGAGAATATAGAAAACTTGCCAAAAAATACCATCCAGACCTTAATCCAGACAATGAAGAAGCTGCTGAGAAATTTAAGGAAGCAACTCTTGCCTATGAAATTCTTTCTGATGAAGAGAAAAGAAGTCAATACGATAGATTTGGATCAGCTGCCTTTGAAGGAGGAGCTGGTGGCGCTGGTGGATTTGGAGGATTTTCTCAAGGTGGATTTGGTGATATATTTGGTGATTTGTTTGGAGATATATTTGGTGGTGGCTTTGGATCAGGTCAAAGTGCCAACAGACCAACCAAGGGAGATGATATCCAACAAGTCATAAACTTAACCTTCCAAGAATCTGCCTTTGGAGTAAGTAAAGAAATTCAGATAAGACATGAAGTAACTTGCCATGTTTGTGATGGTAAGAAAAGCAAAGATCCAGACAAAGTTCATACTTGCGATAAGTGCCATGGTAGAGGAGCTTATAACGAAGTTAACCAAACTGCCTTTGGTACCATGTCTAGGACTGTAACTTGTGATAAATGTTCTGGAACAGGAGAAATAATCGAAGAACCATGTCCAAACTGCAAGGGATCAGGTAAAGAATTTAAATCTGAGAAAGTAAAAGTAGATATACCTGCAGGTGTTGAAAATAACAATGTTATGAGAGTATCTGGCAAGGGTCATGTCGGAGAAAATGGCGGACCTTCTGGAGACCTTTATCTAGTAATTAGAGTAAGTGAACATGAGATATTTAAAAGAGATGGTCTAAACATATACTACGAAATGCCAATAAGTTTTACTAAGGCTGCTCTAGGAGGAGAAATAGAAATTCCTACCTTGAAAAACACCATCAAATACGATATTCCTCATGGAACTCAAACAGGAACTAAATTTGTAATCAAGGGTGAAGGAATCGAAGATAAGAGAAGAAAAAGAAAGGGAGACCTTTACTTCTATGTCAAGGTTTTAACTCCAACTAAGCTTAACAAGGAGCAAAGAGAAGCTCTTGAAGCTTATGCTAATATAAGCGGTGAAGAAGTTAAAGAAGAAAAATCATTCTTTAGCAAAGTTAAGGATTTTTTTGATTAATGAATAATACATTTAATATAATAACTCTAGGTTGTAAAGTTAACCAATACGAGTCAGAAGCGGTTGAAGAAATTTTCGAAGCTAGAGGTTATAAGAAAAAAGAAGAAAATGCAGACATATATGTCATAAACACATGCACTGTAACAAATATGTCTGATAGAAAATCTAGACAGATGATATCTAGGGCAAGACGTGATAATCCAGAAGCTGTAATTGCTGTAATGGGTTGTTACTCTCAGGTTAAGCCTGAAGAAGTTTCTCAAATTGAGGGAGTCGATATTGTACTAGGTTCTAGAAATAAAGAAGAAGTAGTAGACCTTTGTGAGGATGTACTGCAAAACAAGGGAGCAATTGATAAGGTTTTATCTCTAAGTGAAACTAAAACCATCGAAGATTTAGAAATATCTAACCAAGAAGCAATGACAAGAGCCTACATGAAAATCCAAGATGGCTGTAATATGTATTGCTCATATTGTTTAATACCTTATGCTAGGGGAAATATTTCCAGTAGAGATATGGAATCTATTAAAAATGAAGCAAAAAGACTTGCCCAAAATGGATACAAAGAGATTGTCCTAACAGGAATTCATGTATCAAGTTACGGCAAAGATTTGAAAAATGGAACCAGCCTAATAGATGTGATAGAAGAAGTCGCAAAGACAGACGGGATAGAGAGAATCAGACTATCAAGCATGGAGCCTAGACATATTACAAGAGAGTTTCTAGAAAGAATGAAAGCTACAAAAAAAGCCTGCGATCATTTCCACCTATCTCTTCAATCTGGATCTGACGACATATTAAAAGCAATGAACCGCAAGTATGATACCAAAATTTTCAAGGAGAAAGTTGACCTAATTAGGGAAGTTTTCCCAAATGCAGGTCTTACTACAGATATCATAGTAGGATTTCCAACTGAAACCGACGAAAATCACGAAGAAACAAAGAATTTCGTAAAAGATATTAAATTTGCCAAAACTCATTTATTCAAATACTCTAAAAGAGACGGAACTAAGGCTGCAACTATGAAGCCAGAAGTTGATGGAAATATCAAAAAAGAAAGACTAAAAGAATTAGAAGAGATTGAACAAGTAAACAAGAGAGAATTTTTGGAAAAGCAAATAGGAAAAACTTTATCAGTTCTCTTTGAATCGAAATCCGACATGGATGGCTATAAATCTGGATATTCAACAAACTACCTAAGAGTAAATGTCAAAGATAAGATAGATGATAATGAGATAAGAGATTGTCTGATTACTGAAATAAAAAATGGTGAACTAATTGGGGAGCTTGTATAGAAAAAGACAGTTTTTGGCTGTCTTTTCTTTTTATTCTATACTTTTTAAAGCTTCCTCTATAGGGGTATTACCAGCTGTTATTTGGATAGATTTGTTTTTGAATCCATCGCTTAAAAGTAATTTGCTAACAACCTCAGCTACATCACTACGCGATATAGATTTATCGATTGCCACTTTGGTTGAGTGGGTATTAGTAACTTCTATTCTACCCTTACCTTCTTCATCATTTAGGGATGATGGGTGAATTATAGTATAGGTAAGGCCAGAATTATTTTTTTAATACATATCAGAATAGTGCTTACAAATAGTATAAATTTTGATAGGGTCGTCTGGATTGTCAACAGCTTCTCTTGATGAATCCCAAGTTGATACCATATAATATTGTTTTATTCCTGCTTTTTTAGCAGCATCCATAGTTTTGATAGCCCCGTCAAGGTCAACTTTGACTGTATTTTCAGCTCCACCCTTGCCGCCAGCTCCTACAGAAAATAATATCTTATCATAGCCCTTAAAGCTTTCAACCATATTATCTATAGAATCACTAACTACATCTATCCATTTTACGTCTATACCATTATTTTTTAGTTCTTCTAACTTTTTTTCATTTCTAACGCTAGCAGTAAAGTCTGCGTCATTCTCCCTTAAAATTTCTGTTACTTTTGACCCAACTCCGCCATTAGAACCTAAAATTAAAATTTTCATTATAAATCCTTTCTATACTCTTTCGTTATTAGTATATACCCGTTTATAAACCTTTTAAAAAGGCAAGTTTATGGGTGGAATTTGTTGACTAGAAAATTTGATTGTGGTAGAATATATACCAATGGGGGTGAAGTATGGATTGTGTATTTTGTAAGATTGCAGATGGAAAAATACCTTCTGATGTAATCTATGAAGACGAAGATGTAATTGCATTTAACGATTTAGATCCACAAGCACCTATCCATTTTCTTGTAATACCAAAAAAGCACATAGAAAGCATAGCCAGCTTAGAAGAAACTGACCTTATAATAGTAGGCCATATATTTGATGTTATCAAAAAGATAGCTAAAGATAAGGGTCTTAATGATAAAGGTTACAGAGTTATAAGCAATGTTGGCGAAGATGGGGGACAAACTGTACCTCACTTGCATTTTCATGTACTTGGAGGCCGAGGATTTAAGTGGCCACCAGGCTGATTTGAACATTTGTGCGAATACGAGAGGGGGGATAGCAAATGACAGAGATCAGAGTTGGAGAAAACGAATCAATCGATAGTGCAATCAAAAGATTCAAAAGACAATGCGCAAGATCCGGTGTACTTTCTGAATACAGAAGAAGAGAACACTACGAAAAACCAAGCGTTATAAGAAAGAAAAAGAATGACGCTGCAAAGAGAAAAAACAGAAAAAACAAATAATAAATTTAAGAAGCTTCGGCTTCTTTTTTTATTGTGATTTTAAAATTATTATTAATAGATATTTTTTATGACTAGGAAAAAGATTTCGTAATGTATCTTTTTTTAAAAAATAAAAAATAATTTATCTTTAAGCAAATGTTAGAAAATACAAGAGTTCATTAATTATTACATAAAAATTCAAAAATATACTTGACAAAACTTTATCCATGTCTTATACTAATATTAAGTTAATAATAAAGTTAATCTTCAGGGCGGAGTGCAAGTCTCCACCGGCAGTAAAGTCTGCGAGCGTAAGCTGAATCGGTGAAATTCCGATACCGACAGTATAGTCTGGATGAAAGAAGAGTTTTTCTATGCTCATTTTTGCATAAATATAAAATTCTAAGTCCCTGAATGGGGACTTTTTTTAGTCTCCAAAAGGAGAAGATATGAATTATGATAACTTGATGAGGGAATGCTTTGACCTAGCCCTTAAGGGTAGTGGAAAGGTTTTAACTAATCCTATGGTTGGAGCAGTTCTTTATAAAGATGGAAAAATAATTGCTAGAGGTTACCATAAAAGCTATTATGATGACCATGCAGAAATCGATTGTTTTAATAATCTAAAAGAATCAGCAGAAGGAGCAACTCTTGTTGTAAACCTTGAGCCTTGTTCTCACTTTGGCAAACATCCTCCCTGTGTGGATGAACTCATTAGAAGAAAAGTTAAGAGGGTAGTAATTGCAAATACCGATACAAATCCCAAGGTTGATGGTATAAGTAAGCTTAAAGAAGCTGGAATTGAAGTTATAACTGGTGTTTTAGAAGAAGAAGGAGAAAAATTAAATGAAAAGTTTTTCTTCAATATGAAATACAATAGACCTCTTGTAGCTTTAAAATATGCGCAAAGCCTTGACGGGAAAATTGCCACTGAAAATTTTGATTCTAAATGGATTAGTAATGAAGAGTCGAGATTATATGTTCACAAGCTAAGAAGTGATTACGATGCAATTATCGTAGGAAGAAATACACTAGAAACTGACAATCCTAGGCTTACTTCAAGAATCACAAATGGAGTTGATCCTTTTAGAGTGATAGTCACAAGTAAGGCTAAGCTTGATTTAGGTTATGAAGTTTTCAAAGAAAATTCGGATAATAAAACAATAATAGCCACAAACTCTAAAATAGACTTAGGTGAAGGAGTTAAGGTTCTAGCTTGTAAGGATAAAAATGGAAGCGTCGACCTAAATGATTTGCTTGATAGATTATATGAATTAAATATCGGTTCAGTCCTAGTTGAAGGTGGGTCGGTCCTTAACAATTCATTTTTAGAGGCTGATCTAGTTGATAAAATATACCAGTTTATGGCTCCTATAGTAGTTTCTGGTAAAAATTCTAGGTCTGCCTTTGTAGGAAAAGGTGCAAAACTTATAAAAGATGCCAAGAGATTTAGGATTGATGAGATAAAAAGATTTGGAAGCGATGTAATGTTTGAGGTAAATAATGTTTACAGGAATAGCTGAAGAACTAGGAAAAGTCATAGAATTTAAACAAAATACTGACACAGTCAAAATAAAAATTGCTTGCAAGAAAGTCTTGGAAGGTACAAAACTTGGAGATTCTATTATGACTGATGGAGTATGCCTCACTGTTACAGAGATGACCGATTCATATTATAAGGCAGATATAATGAATGAATCTCTAAAGAAAACTAAATTTGACAGAAATCTTTTGGGAAAAGAGGTTAACCTCGAAAGAGCACTTAGATTTTCTGATAGGTTAGATGGTCATATAGTCCAAGGTCATATTGATGGAGTTGGTAGACTTATTTCAATTAGTAAGAATGTTTATAGGTTTAAAACCAACAGAGAAATCAGCAAATACATTGTAAATAAAGGATCTATAGCTATTGATGGAATTTCACTTACGGTTTCTTTTGAACAAGACGACATATTTGAAGTTTCCTTGATTCCAGAAACAATTGCTAGGACAAATTTTAAAAATAAAAAAGTTGGCGACCTTGTAAATTTAGAAACTGATATATTATCTAGAATAGTTGAAAAACTTAACAGAAGTGAGAAAAAGGAGGATAGAAGTTCAATATTGGACTTATTATAGATGAATAGAGTAAAAGAAGCAATAGAAGCACTTAAAAATAACGAAATAATTTTAGTAACTGACGACGAAGATAGAGAAAATGAAGGTGATATGATTTGTGCTGGTGAAAATATTACTGGCGAGATGATAAATATCATGGCAACCTACGCTAAGGGTTTGATTTGTACACCTATAGGAAAGGATGTTGCGAGAAAACTAGCTTTAAGGCCAATGGTTAAGGAAAATACAGATAATCACGAAACAGCATTTACAGTTTCTATTGACCATATTGACACAAGTACAGGAATTTCTGCTTTTGAAAGAGCCGATACTATAAGAGCCTTAGCTAATGAAAATACAAAGCCAAGCGATTTTAGAAGACCTGGTCATGTATTTCCACTTATAGCTAAAGACGGTGGTGTATTAGAAAGAGACGGTCACACTGAAGCTACTATTGATCTTATGAGACTTGCTGGTCTAAAGGAAGTTGGAGTTTGCTGTGAAATCATGGCAGATGATGGTCATATGATGAGAGGCGAAGATTTAATTAAACTTGCTGAAAAACTTAATATGAAGATAACTACAGTTAAGGAAATTCAAGAGTATAGAAAGAATCTTGAAGTAGATGTTTTATCAACAAATCCAGTTAATTTGCCAAGTGAATATGGTAACTTCAAGGCTTATGGTTTCTTGGATAGAAAAACTGGAAAAGAACATATAGCTCTTACAAAAGGAGATATAAAAAAAGAAGGTGTCTTAACTAGGATACACTCTGAATGTTTAACAGGCGATGTACTAGGATCAAGAAGATGCGATTGTGGTAGTCAGCTTCACAAGGCACTTCAAAATATAGAAAAAAATGGCGAAGGTGTTTTATTATATCTAAGACAAGAAGGCAGGGGAATAGGACTTTTCAACAAACTAAAAGCTTATGAGCTACAAGAAAATGGCTATGATACTGTAGATGCCAACTTAGAACTTGGTTTTCCAGAAGATATGAGAGATTATAAGATAGCTTCTGAAATGTTAGAAAGATTAGGTGTTAAATCAGTTAATCTAATGACAAACAACCCAGATAAAATTAATCAGTTGGAAAAATACGGAATCAATGTAGCAAAAAGATGTCCGATAGAAATAAAATCAAACGATACAGATAGAAAGTATCTTGAAATAAAAGCAACAAGAATGGGACATGAACTAGAAGAATTTAAGGAGAGAAAAAATGCGTGATTATAGTGCAAATTTAGTTTCAAAAGATAAGAAGTATGCAGTTTTGGTAGCAAGATTTAACCACTTTATAACAGATAGATTGGTAGAAGGTTGCCTTGATACTCTAAAAAGACACGAAACAAAAGATGAGAATATAGATATAATAAGAGTTCCTGGTGCTTTTGAAATTCCATTAGCAGCTAAAAAACTTGCAAAGAAGGAAGAATATGACGCAGTTATTTGCCTAGGAGCTGTTATTCGTGGAGATACACCTCACTTTGACTATGTGTGTGCGGAAGTATCTAAGGGAGTTGCAAATGTAAGTTTAGAAAGCGAAAAACCTGTTATATTTGGTGTTATAACAACAGACACAATCGATCAAGCTCTACAAAGATCAGGAGTCAAAGCAGGCAATAAGGGAAGTGAAGCAGCGCTTGCCGCAATCGAGATGGTAAATCTAATGGATATTCTATGATTATAATCTTCGATTTTGATGGGACGATTCACAAAACAGAACTAGTTTATAAAAGAGCTCTCCATGAAACTTTATCTGAAATAGGGATAGATCCAAAGACAGTTAACTATAAAAAGTATATAGGTATGAGTCCAAAAGATTGTTGGGATGATATTTTAAAAGATGACTCTAACAAAGATTACTTAATAGCAAAAAATGGAAAAAGAATCAGAGAAAATCTTAAAAAATACGGGGCACTTTACGAAAACTCTTATAAAACTTTAGAATATTTAAAGGAAAAATATGGCTTATACATTCTAAGCAAGTGCCTCAAAGCCTACATGAACGAAGCGAGACAGGTCTTTGGTCTTGATGATTATTTTGATAAATATTTGGTGGGAGAGGATTATAACTTTATAGATAAGTACAAGATCCTACGAGAAAATGTAGATTACGATTATATCATGGTAGGAGATAGAGAAGAAGATATAAATGCAGGATTTATGAATGGAAAAAAAACAATCTTTGCGAATTATGGCTATGGAAATCCAAATGAAGGAAAAAATGCCAGCTATCACATTGATGATATAAGTGAATTGATGAAGATTCTTTAAAAGCATAAAATAATTGTCAAAAAAGGGAGCTATGATAAGCTCCCTTTTATATGTTCGATTTTCCTTCTATCGTATCTATTTTTATTTTATAACACTCGGTTATATCACCACTCATTTGTATAGCAGAGTCTATATACGAATCGACATTATCGTAAAATTTCTTACAAATTAGAGCTAAAGCTTGGTCTTTTTCGCGCTTTTCCGTAATTAATTCACACTTACCTTCGATTATAGCTGATTCATATTTTAGGGTGAAAAGACTTGCTATTTTCTTTTTGTCTTTTTTAATTTCCTCATCAGAAACATTATCAGGCAAGTGATTTTCTCCAACAAATACGATTCTAACTTCAGAATTTGTAGCTAATAAATCATTTTTCATTCCAACCTTTGCTCCATGGAAGTAAAGGAAATTTCCATCTCTTGCAAAAGTTAAAGGAATAGAATAGCCTGTATTTTTTATAGTCATTACACCAAATGAAGATGCGTCAACTACTTTTAGGGCGAAGTCTCTACTTTTTTCTCTGTCTTTTCTTCTCATTTGCTAAGCTCCAATACATATTCGTAAATTTCATTTTTAGATAGTCCTGATTCTTTTTTGATTGATTTTACAATATCTTTTGTTCTCATCCCTTCATCTATTTTTTCTAAAATACTTTCCCTATAGTCAGTTATTTGCTTTTCTTCTTTTAAAGCTCCTTGAAGGATTAAGACATACTCGCCTTTTAGGGTGACATCTTCTATTGAAAGATCTCTAATAATATGACTTTGATACTCTTCAAACTTTTTAGTCAATTCCCTTGCTATACATAATTTTCTTTCTGGGAAGAGTTCTTTGAAATCATTTAAGGTCTTTTCGAAATTGTGAGGAGTATCGAGAATTATTGATGTTTTTTCCTCATTAACTAGAAGTTTGTAGAAAGCTTTTTTGTCAGCTGATTTCTTTGGGATAAATCCATAATAAGTAAATTTGTCATTATCAAATCCAGACCCTACAAGAGCTGTGACTATTGCACTTGCTCCAGGAAGTATTGTATAGGTGATATTTTCTTCAATGCATTTTTTAATAAGAATATGCCCAGGATCAGATATTCCTGGCATGCCTTGGTCAGTAATAACTGCATAGGTCATACCTTTATTTATTTCTGCGATGATTTCTTCTGATTTGCTAACTTCGTTAAACTTGTGATATGAAGTTAATGGCTTATCTATATCATAAAAGTTTAGGAGTTTTTTACTTTCTCTAGTATCCTCACAAGCAATAACGTCTACTTCTTTTAGGACGTTTATAGCTCTAATAGTCATATCTTCTAAGTTACCAATAGGGGTTGGTACAAAATATATTTGATAATCCATATTATTCTTCCTCCATATCGTTTATCTTCTTCATCTCTGAACTATAGATTTTTCCTTCGTATATATTTAAGGTAGGTTCAATTTTTAGTCCATCTTTTGCATTTTTAACAAATTCGATCAAAATAAATTGTGGTTTTTCACCACTTCTTGATTGAACAAAACGAACTCTCTTGGCTTTTATATTTCCTGATTTTTGGAATATTTCCACCATTCTTTCTGGCTTGTGAATCATAAAGAGCCTGCCTCTATCTTTTAATGATTTGTTAGCAAAAGAAAAAATATCATCAAGACTTAGATATTTTTCTTGACGAGATATCAGAAACTCCTCGTTCTTGTTACCAATATTATCACTTATTTTATAGTAAGGAGGATTGGTAATTATATAATCCAGAGAGTTTTCTTTTATATTAATATTATTTAAGTCGTCATTTATTACTTCTATATTAGTAAGCTTATTTAACTTAATATTTTCTTTTAATAAATCTGCTTTGTCTTTTTGGATTTCAACCGCATATACCTTTTTTAAGTCATACAAGCTATTTGCAAGAAAAGATAAAACACCAGATCCTGCACCAATATCAAGGAGGATTTTATCTTTTTTCATCTTGGCGAAATTGCCCAAAATTATGGAGTCTACTCCAAAAGAATACGATCCATCTACATGAATCATTTTAATATTTGTTTTTGGTAAATAATCTAATTTCTTCATACATTTATTATAGCAAATAAAAAAGAGGGAATGAACCCTCTTTTTTAGGCAGTGTGGATTGATTTTGGCTCTAGGTATTCCATTAGGCCGAATTTTCCACCTTCTCTTCCTATTCCTGATTGCTTGTAACCGCCAAAAGGTAGCTCAGAGCTTCCTCCAAAGGAGTTTAGATATACATCTCCAGCTTTTATTTGATAAGCTATGTCTAAGGCTTCCTTTTCTTCGCCGAATACTGCAGAAGATAGACCGAAGTCAGTTGCGTTTGCAACTTCTATTGCCTCATCTTTATCTTTTACCTTGATTATTGAAAGGACAGGTCCGAATATTTCCTCATCATGAATTTTCATTCCTGGCTTTACATCGGTGAAAATTGCTGGTTTCACATAATAGCCAACTTCATTTTCTTGTGGAACTTCACCTTTGATGAGATTTGCACCTTCTTTTATCCCTTCTTCTATAAAATATTTAACTTTATCAAATTGTTTTTTACTAGAAAGTGTTCCTACTACAGTAGAATCATCTGCAGGATTTCCAACTGGGTAGTTTTCATATTGGTTGATAAATTCATTAATTACTTCGTCGTATATATCTTCTGTTATGATTGCCCTAGATAGGCAAGAGCAGGTTTGACCGACATTTAGGTAGACTCTATCAAGGACTTGTTTTACACCATTTTTTATATCTGCTCCTTTTATAAAGACAGCAGGAGATTTTCCTCCAAGCTCCAGAACTACTTTCTTAGCTGTTTCCATAGCATTTTTTGCTGAAGATGATCCTCCATTTAAGCTTCCTGTGTAAGATACCATCGAAACGTATGGATTAGTGTTTAATATATCTCCAACTTCTGCACCTGAACCTGTAATTAGGTTAAACACACCCTTAGGTAGACCGATCTCATCGAAGGCTTTTGCCACATAATAAGCGGTTAGTGGTGTATCTGATGCTGGCTTTTGAACAACAGTACAACCCATAAGGATTGCGGGAACAACTTTCATTATTATTTGACCCAATGGATAGTTCCAAGGGGTAAGGCTTGCAACTACTCCAATTGGATCCATTCTAACGAAACCACCCTTCATTCCGATCTTATAATCGATTTTTCTTGCTTGATCTATAAAAACATCTATTCTTTTTATTTGCTTATCAAATTGTCCGGGTTTTGCAATTCTCACAGGAACACCAAGCTCTTGTAAGATTGTATCCATGATATCATCTTCATGGTTAATCAACCAATTTTTAAACTTTTCTATATAAGAAATCCTCTCATCAAGGCTAGTTTTAGAAAAACTACTAAAGGCTTCATAAGCACTTTCGCAGGCTTGATTAATCTCATCGTTAGTTGCCTTTGGTACTTTTCCAATGATTTCACCTGTGGCAGGATTTTCTACTTTTATCCATTTATTACTAGAACTTTGTACATATTTTCCATTTATATATAAACTTTCATTATTCAAATCTTTAAAACTCATCTTATCCTCCTTAGATAATAATTACCCATATTTTTTTCTTATTTATCTTAAGGGTATAATATCTTGTGAGTATTTAGATTTACTATTTTAAATTAAAGGAGATAATATGAAATATTTTGGAACAGATGGTTTTAGAGGCGAAGCTAATAAAAACCTAAATGTATACCACGCTTTTAAGATCGGAAGATTTGTAGGAGATTATTTTAAGGAAGGTAATAATGGAGTTGGGAGAATTCTAATAGGAAAAGATACAAGAAGATCATCATATATGTTTGAAAATGCCCTATGTGCAGGCATAACATCTTCAGGATCAAATGCACATATAATGCACGTTACTCCAACACCTTCAGTATCTTATATAACAAAGACAGAAGACTTTGATTGCGGAATTATGATTACTGCAAGTCATAATCCTTACTATGATAATGGTATCAAGATTATAAATAGTGAAGGTGAAAAGATGGAAAATTCTTTCCTTGAAGAACTTGAAGCATACATTGATAGCGATATAGAAGATATCGACTTAGCTGTAGGAGATAATATAGGTAGAACGGTTGATTTTATCGGTGGAAGAAATAGATACATTGCCTACTTAATTCAAACAGTAACTAGATCTTTCGAAGGCATAAAAGTTGGACTAGACTGTGCAAACGGTGCAAGCTTTACTATAGCAAAACCTGTATATGACGCCCTAGGAGCAGATACATTCGTAATGAATGCAGATCCTAATGGATTTAATATAAATAATAACGCAGGCTCAACTCATATTGAAAATCTACAAAAATATGTGGTTGATAATAACCTAGATATAGGATTTGCCTTTGATGGGGATGCAGATAGATGTATAGCAGTTGATAATAAAGGAAATGTTGTAGACGGAGATTCTATACTTTATATATCAGCAAAACATATGAAAAAAGAAGGCGCTTTAAAATCAAATACAGTAGTTACTACGGTAATGAGCAATATTGGTTTGTATAAAGCTTTTGATGAACTTGGTATAGATTATGTTAAGACAGCTGTAGGAGATAAATACGTACACGCTGAAATGGAAGAGAACGGCTATGAGTTAGGTGGGGAACAATCTGGTCATATAATTTATAAGAAATTTGCTAATACTGGAGATGGAATACTAACTTCACTTAAAATTATGGAAGCTATGATTGAAGCTAAAACTGACCTAAATGCACTAACTAGAGATCTAAAAATCTATCCACAAGAACTTGTAAATGTTAAGGTTAAGAGCAAGGAAGAATGTTTAGAAAATAAAGAGGTTCTAGGAAAAATATCTGAGATAGAAAATAAACTAGGAGATTCTGGTAGAGTTTTGGTGAGGGCCTCTGGTACAGAACCATTGGTTAGAGTAATGGTTGAAGCAGAAACTGACGATTTGGCTAAATCTTGTGTAGACGAAATTGTAAAGCAAATAAATAGCAGTGGATTAGCTCTATAATGAAAGATAATTACTCAGGTAGAGATATAAATATAAAAGAAGGAGTTTTAGTTGTTAATGATAAAGTGTATTCTAAAGACTCCTATATAGTAGTAGATACATCAAAGCTTGAGGGATACCCACCAAGAGTTTATTATGACAAAGATCAAAATCTATTAGGTAAAATGTATGATGAAGGAGTCTTTGAACTTGAGGATATAGAGGATATCTTGTTGGATTATGAAGATCAATGCTTTTCAAATCACGATTTAAATGATATGAGAAAGTTTTTGATTTCAAAAAGAGAAAACTTTTATAAAAAACTTTCAAAAAACGATTAATATCTTTTGACAAATACCTACAAAGAGGGTATTATCATACATTGTATGGAAGTATCCGTATAAATAAATAGGAGGTGTTTTATGGCAGATAAAGTAAAAATGGAATGTACAGAATGCAAAAATAGAAACTATGATACAACAAAAAATAAAAAGAATCATAGCGAAAGACTTGAACTAAAAAAATATTGTCCATTCTGTAAAAAACACACTGTTCATAGAGAAACAAAGTAGGAGCATACAATGGCTAAGAAAAAGGATTCTTTCTTTTCTGGCGTATCAAGAGAGTTTAAGAAGATACAATGGCCAACTAAAAGCACTGCAGTTGAATATTCTTCACTAGTAATTGCAATCTCAGCAGTTACAGCAGTAGCTATTTGGCTACTTGATAAAATCTTCCAAGCCCTACTTCAAGTGATTATGTAGGTGCATGATGACAGATTCTCACGATTTTTCAGAAAATAAAGAAGAAAACTTATCAGTTAATGAAGATGCTTTGACAGAAGAATCTGAAGTGAGTGAATCAGATAACATCAAAGATTCAGCAAGATGGTATGTGGTACACACCTATACTGGATATGAAAACAGAGTCAATGATAAGATTCAAATGATGATTGACAATGAACAAAACCCAGATATACTGGAAGTTACCGTGCCTACAGAAGAATATGTCGAAGTAAAAAATGACACTAAAAAAGTAAAGACTAGAAAGCTATTTCCTGGATATGTAATGGTTAAGATGAATATAACCAACAAGAGTTGGTATATCATAAGAAACACTCAGGGCGTAACTGGATTTGTTGGTCCAGACGGAAAGCCTGTTGCACTTACACCAGCAGAAGTTAGAAAATTTGGTGTAAAAGACGAAAAACCAGTATTAAATATCAATGTGAATGTTGGCGATGATGTAAACATAATAAGTGGTCCTTTCGAAGGATTTGTTGCCAAGGTTGAGGAAATAGACTCTGAAAAGGGAACTATCAAAGCTTTTGTAGATATGTTTGGTAGAGATACCCTAATAGATTTAGACTTTACTGATATCGAAACTATTTAGTAACTGTCGAAGTTAGTGGGAGGGGAAACCCGACTAAGACCACAAGGAGGTAAAAATGGCAGATAAAGAAGTAAAAGCAATAGTTAAATTACAAGTACCAGCAGGAGCTGCATCTCCAGCACCACCAGTAGGTACAGCACTAGGTCCACACGGAATTAACATCATGGAATTCGTGCAAGCATTTAATTCAAAAACAGCAGACCAAGCTGGAATGATTATACCGGTAGAAATGACTATTTATACAGATAGAACATTTAACTTTATAACAAAAACACCACCAGCACCAGTATTAATCAAAAAAGCTATCAACCTAAACAAGGGTTCAGGAGAACCCAACAAAAATAAAGTTGGATCAATCAAAAGAAGCCAACTTGAAGAAATTGCAAACACAAAAATGCAAGATCTTAATGCAGCAAGCTTAGAAGCAGCTGTAAGTATGATAGCTGGAACAGCAAGAAGTATGGGAGTTACTGTAGAAGATTAGTGGGAGAGTAAAATCGCATAACCACAGGAGGAATTAAATGGCTAAAAAAGGAAAAAGATATTTAGAAGCGAAAAAATCTTTCGATTCACAAAAAGAATACACACTAGACGAAGCTCTAGACATAATTGAAAAAACAGCAAGCGCTAAGTTTGATGAAACAGTTGAATTACACTTCAGCCTTGGTGTTGACAGCAGACACGCTGACCAACAAGTAAGAGGAACAGTAATCCTTCCTCACGGAACAGGAAAAACACAAAAGGTTCTAGCTTTCGTAAAAGAAGATAGAATTGATGAAGCACTAGCTGCAGGAGCTGACTATGCAGGTGGAGATGATCTAGCTGCTAAAATCCAAAATGAAGGATGGTTAGATTTTGATGTAGTAGTTGCTACACCAGATATGATGGGAACAGTTGGTAGACTAGGTAGAGTACTTGGACCACAAGGTCTTATGCCAAACCCAAAAACTGGAACTGTTACACCAGATGTTAAAAAAGCAATAGAAGAAATTAAAGCTGGTAAAGTAGAATACAGAACAGACAAAGCAAACCTAATTCACGTTCCAACAGGAAAAGTTTCATTTGGTAAAGAAAAATTATCTGAAAACATCAGAAGCCTTATCACAGCTGTTGCAAAAGCAAAACCTGCTTCAGCAAAAGGTAAATATATGAAATCAGTTACTCTTGCATCAACTATGGGTCCTGGAGTAAAATTATCTCCAGCAAGAGCTATGGATTTAGTCGAAAAATAAATTTGCAATAAATTTATTTTGTGATATAATAATTAAGTCAAATAAACAGGCTACCAAAGACTACGCAGACAGAAATGTTTAATAATTGCGTATAGGTGGGAAGAAGAATCTACATCCCCACCGATGTAGGCACTTTAAAAGTGCCTTATTGTGGGGGTTTTTATATACCTACCAAAGCCTATAGGAGGTGAAATAGTGAGCGAAAAAGCTATAGCTGCTAAACAAGTAGTAGTTGATGAGATTAAAGAAAAAATCGAAAATTCTCAATCTGTTACATTAGTAGGATTTGATCGTATGGATGTAAAAGAAATTACAGACCTACGTAACAAATTTAGAGAAAGCAACTCAGAATACAAAGTATACAAAAATACAATGATGAGATTTGCCTTCCAAGAACTAGGATATGATGAGCTAATTGATGATCTTAAAGGATCAAATGCTCTTATCTTCTCAAATGAAGACCTAGTAAACGGACCAAAAGTAGCAGTTGACTACACAAAAGAAGGCGACGAACAAAAAGATAAATTAGTTCTTAAAGCAGGTGTTGTAGAAGGTAATTATCAAACAGCTGAACAAATGATGAAAATAGCTACATTACCATCAACAGAAGTTCTACACTCAATGCTAGCTAACGTATTACAAGCACCAATTAGAACTCTTGCAGGAGATCTTAACAATGCAGTTGCTAAGATTGCAATTGTACTTGATGCAGTACGTGAGAAAAAAGAACAAGCAGGCGAAGAATAATATCAAAATAAAAATTAAAATTTAAGAAAAATTAAAGGAGAATTATAATAATGGCAAGTGAAAAAGTAACAAACCTATTAGAAGAAATTAAAGCACTAACAGTTCTTGAACTATCTGAACTAGTAAAAGAAATCGAAGAAGAATTTGACGTAACAGCTCAAGCAGCAGTAGCAGCAGCTCCAGTTGCAGCAGCAGGTGGAGCAGAAGCTGGCGCAGCTGAAAAATCTGAATTCGACGTAATTCTTAAATCAGCTGGTTCTGCAAAAATTAACGTAATCAAAGTTGTTAAAGATGCAGCTGGACTTGGTCTAAAAGACGCTAAAGCTCTAGTAGATGCTGCTCCAAAAGCAGTAGCTGAAGGTGTTGCAAAAGATGCAGCTGAAGAACTAAAAGCTAAATTAGAAGAAGCTGGTGCTGAAGTAGAATTAGCTTAATCTAATATTTATTAAAGACCCTGTCGCAGGGTCTTTTTATTTGTCTAATTTGACAGCTTTATACTTATAATGTATAGTGGTATTATAGAATTATTCTAATATTAGAAAGAGGAAAAAATGGAGAAACTAATAGGAAATTTAAGAAAAGAAAAATATGAAAATAGGATACCTCAACTAAAAGACCTATTGGCAAGCCATAATATTAGAGTTTCTCACCAAAGACTTCTAATATTAGACTATCTGATAATGAATCCAACACATCCAACGGCAGATACTATTTATAAAGATCTAAAAAAAATAGATCCAGTCATAAGTCAAGCTACAGTATACAATACTTTAAATTTATTAGTTGAACACAAACTGGTAAAAGAACTTGACTTTAACATGTCTAGCAAAAGGTACGAATTTAAGAAAACAAATCATGGACATTTTATCTGCGAGTCATGTGGAGAAATTGAGGATTTGGATGTTGACAATATTGAATATCCAGATTATTTGAAAGACTACGAGATAGATAATGTAGAAGTAATCTACAGGGGAATTTGTCCTAATTGTAAAAATAACGAAAAATAAGAGAGCTATTAGAATAATATCCTAATAGCTCTTTTTTAGTATAATCCTATATCTTCGAAAAACTTCATAGAGTGATCTATATCATGGTATTTATAACCAAGTTCGAAGGCTTCTTCTCTTTGTTCGGATGACCCGTGAGTAAAGGATTCAACATTGACATCCATTCCTGCCATCTCTTGGATTCTATCATCACCAATTGCAGCAGCTGCGTTCATTGCTTCTTCTATATCACCTTTTTCTAGATATCCTTTTTCCTTTACATAGTAGGCAAATAGACCTGCAAAATAATCAGCTTGTAGCTCTTGGGCGACTGAAATTCTGTTGTATTCAGTCTCAGATAATTGTTGTCTAAGATCACTAGTTTGCTTAATAATACCTAGCTCATTTTGAACATGATGGCCAACCTCGTGAGCTAATACATATGCTAGAGCAAAGTCACCGCCACCACCAAATTTGCTCTTTAAATCATTATAAAAAGAAACATCAAAGTAAATAGTTTGATCAACTGGGCAATAGAATGGACCCATTCTAGATTGGGCTACTCCACAACCAGCCTTTGTAGAATCTTGATAAAAAGTCAATTTTGTTTCGTTATAAGTTTTGCCGCTTTCTTCGAATTTGCTATGCCAAACATCTTCTGTATCTGCAAGAATTACTGAGAGAAAATCTTCCATAGTTTCTCTTTCTTCTGACACTTCACTAGTTTGAACCTGTTGATTTTGACCTGCTTGTTGATCTGTTACAACGCTTGGATCAACACCTAGAAAATAAAGGACTAGGACTAAGATTAATCCTCCGATACCTCCGCCTACAGCAACTGGGGCTTTGGATCCTCTGCTAACATTAGACGAACGTCTCCTATCATTCCACTTCATAAATTCCTCCTTATTACTTGTTAGTATATATACCCAAAATTAATTCTATTATATATAATATAGTAAGTGATAAATATGTACTGAATGATTATAAAATCTATCTATTATTCAATAATATAATAAAAATAGAAAGTTGAAATTTAATAGAATAAATAAAAGTAAACAAAAAAATGGAGCCACTTCCCGGAATTGAACCGAGGACCTCTTCCTTACCATGGAAGCGCTCTACCTACTGAGCTAAAGTGGCACACATATTATTATACAATGAGAAAATATTATTTCAAGATTATTATTAAATTAAAAACTTTAAAAAACGAAACTATCAGATATAATAAAATTAATAGAATTTTTACTTGTTTTATGGTATTATATGTTATATGAGTATAATAGGAGGATTAAATGAGCAAACAAACATTTGAAAGAAGCAAACCACATATTAATATTGGTACAATCGGACACGTTGACCACGGTAAAACAACAACAACAGCAGCAATCACACAAGCTCTAAACAAAAAATATGGTACAGGTGAATTCGTAGACTACGAACACATCGATAAAGCACCAGAAGAAAGAGAACGTGGAATCACAATCAACACATCAGTAGTAGAATACGAAACAGCAAACAGACACTACGCACACATCGACGCTCCAGGCCACGCTGACTACGTTAAAAACATGATCACAGGTGCAGCACAAATGGACGGCGCAATCATCGTAGTAAGTGCAGCTGATGGTCCAATGCCACAAACAAGAGAACACATCCTACTAGCAAGACAAGTAGGCGTTCCAAAAATCGCAGTATTCCTAAACAAAGAAGACCAAGTAGACGATCCAGAACTAATCGAATTAGTAGAAATGGAAATCAGAGACCTACTAAGTGAATATGACTTTGATGGAGACAACGCACCAGTAGTAGTAGGAAGCGCATTAAAATCACTACAAGAAGGTGGAGAAGGTCCATGGTCAGACAAAATCCTAGACCTAATGGAACAAGTAGACGAATACTTTGACATTCCAGAAAGAGACAACGACCAACCATTCCTAATGCCAGTAGAAGACGTAATGACAATCTCAGGACGTGGAACAGTAGCAACAGGAAGAGTAGAAAGAGGAACACTAAAAGTAGGAGATACTGTAGAAATCGTAGGACTTGAAGAAAAAACAAGCCAAGCAGTAGTAACCGGAGTAGAAATGTTCCACAAATCACTAGAACAAGCAGAATCAGGAGATAACGTAGGACTACTACTAAGAGGAGTACAAAGAAACGAAATCTCAAGAGGACAAGTACTAGCAAAACCAGGAAGTGTAAACCCACACACAGAATTTGAAGGCCAAGTATACGTACTAACTAAAGAAGAAGGTGGACGTCACACACCATTCTTCAGTGGATACAGACCACAATTCTTCTTCAGAACAACAGACGTAACAGGAGACATTGAACTAGAAGAAGGCGTAGAAATGGTAATGCCAGGAGACAACGCGACATTCAAGATCAAACTACAAAAACCAATCGCCCTAGAAGAAGGACTAAGATTCGCTGTACGTGAAGGTGGTAGAACAGTAGCATCTGGAGTTGTTACAAAGATTATTGCTTAATAATATTTAGTGATAAAAACAAGTTATAATTTGTATTAACGCTAATTGTTATTTAAGGGATATAATATTATAACAAAATATTAAATCGTAACATATACAAGGCTTAGATCTAGCGATTTAAGTAAAATAAATTTAAATTATTTTTAGTTTAACTTTAAGATGTATAGTTAGGTTCACTCCTAGAGTGTTCTAATGAAATGACTTAATACAAGTATATAAGGGCGGACCAATGGGTTCGCTCTTATTTCTTAAGGAGTTTATATGAAAAATAAAAAAGTTCTGATTTCATTTTTTCTCTTGTGTGTATTAGTTCTTGCCTCCTGCTCTAAAAAAAGCGAGGATACGAAAACTAGTAAAACAGAAAATGAAGCTAGCGAAAATGTAGATAACGATAATTCAAAAGAAGATGCTTCTAATAAAGAGGAAAATAAAGGGCTAGTAAATGATGCAGTAGATAAAGAAGTAGGAGTCCCTTATGAGGTTGGTGTAACACCAGATGATTATAATATGGACTATGATACATCTAGACTTCTTTCTCTAGAAGAAAAAAAGAGCAAGTATTATCCGAAAGATGGGGTAAAAGGTTTATATTTTAACACTTATAATATAAACGATCCAGAAACCTACCAAAAAATAATGGATCTTATGGAGAATACTCGCTTAAATACTATAGTCGTAGATATCAAGGATGATTGGGGTAATGTCACCATGAAATTTGATACCGATGACGAAGATATAAAATATTCCAAAACTGATATAGTCGATCCAGTAGATTTCGTAGAAAAAATGCACGAAAAAGGGATATATGTTATAGGAAGGGTTACAACTTTCAAGGATTCTATAATTACTGAAAAACACCCTGATTGGGGATTTACTTTAGAAGATGGCACACTATGGACAAATGGACATGGGGAAGCTTTCATGAATCCATTTCTAAAAGAAGTGCAAGACTATGATATAAAGATAGCAAAACTTGCTGCAAAGGCTGGATTTGATGAAATTCAATTTGACTATGTTAGATTTGCCGAAGGTTTTGAAACGTTTGGTGATACTCTAAACTATTCTAGAGGTGAATTTGAAGATAAGGAAATGGAAGAAGGAGACAAGAGAGTAGGAGCTATAACTGGATTTGTTAGAAGAGCTAGGGAAGAACTTCAAGATATGAATGTTCCTATGTCAATAGATGTCTTTGGATATGCCCTTCAAGTTCAAAGAGCAGATGGTATAGGTCAAGATTTTGGAGAAATGAGTAATGAAACTGATGTTATCTCATCTATGATTTATCCTTCTCACTGGGGATTGACATCATTTGATATTGAAAAACCAGATCTTGAGCCATACGAATTAGTAAAAAGATATCTAGCAGCTGAACAAGAATACCTATCTCAACTTGAACATCCGCCTGTATCACGTCCATGGATCCAAGATTTTACGGCAACATGGATTGGTGAAGGAAATTGGATGGAATATGACAAAGAGGCAGTTGAAGCGCAAATACAAGCAATATATGATTCAGGTCAAAATGAATTTTTGATTTGGAATGCTAGCGGTGATTATACCGAGGGTGTTGACTACTGATGAAGCACAATAAAGCAAATAATTTCATAGATAAAACAGTTAATATTATAGAAATATTAATTTGTATCATAGTAATATTAGGAGTTTGCTCAGGTATTCCTAAGCTAATCCATTATATTTTAGAAATAATGCGAGTAGAAAATTTACAGAATTCGTATATGCTTATGAATGAATTTCTGAAACACGCTCTTCTATTGATAGTTGGTATCGAACTTATAGCTATGATTATTACAAGAAGTCACGAGTCTATCTTGACTTTGATACTTTTTGTAATAGCTAGAAAAATGTTGGTATACTCTCAAGGTTTGACAGATATACTGATAGGAACAGTTTCTGTTGCTATAATATTTGCTGTGATGAAATTTATTTTATCAGATAAGAAACTCATAGCTAAACTTGACAACACATTTGATGCTTCGGTTTCAATTAACAAATTAAACAAAGAATATAACTTAAATCTTCCAACTATGACCCATACTCTAGCAGGTCTTATCTATGAGCTTGCAGAAAAAGAGAATATAAAAGATATACATGAAAATACAACTATTGTCTATGGGCAGTATGTATTTAGGGTTTTATCTATTGATAATGATATAATTACTAGGGTTAGAATAGAGGATAATTGAAAAAGCCGCCGCTAAGATTATTTCTTAGCTGGCGGCTTTTATAGTCTGTGTTTTTTTCTAAATTGTGAAGGAGTAAATCCAACCTTTTTTCTAAATACTTGGTTAAAATAGGACTGAGAATTAAAACCTACTATATGAGCTATTGTTTCCATAGAGTGGTTTGTTGATATCAATAAACCTTTTGACACTTCAACCCTTTTTAATATTAAATATTCAATAGGAGTTACCCTATAGGCTTGTTTGAATTCAGCAATTAGATGAAATTTATTCATATAGGCTAGAGAAGAAAGTTCTTCAAGCTTTATGTCTGTTGAGTAGTTGCCGTCGATATAAGATTTTATGTAGTCGACCTGTCTGTTTATATTTACATCATGAACTATTTCAATTTTTCCCTCTAATAATCTTAGTAATTTAATTATAAAATAAGATGCCATGCTATCAGCAAGAGTTCTAGCATATAAATCATCACTAGAAAATTCCTCGACAATATTTGAGAAAATTTCGTATACTTTTTTTCCTTCTTCCTTGCAAGGGATTAATATGTAATTATCTATTTCTAATTTTATTTTTTCTTCATCTTCACTATCGTCTAAAGAATTTGAATCTTTGTTTGAATCAATTTTTTCATCAGCTTTATTATTGTTGATTTCCTCTTTAACAGTATTTATACCTATGCTTTCAACACCAAATCCGACACTTCTGCATGCATATTCATTCTCATCTACAAAAATATTGTGACCAATATTAGAATTAATTATAACCAAGTCATTTTTTTTGATTTTTACAGCATCACTTTCTATAAAGAAGGTCCCGCTTCCTTCTGCTAAAAAATAAAAATAAATGAAAGGATTAAATTGTATCCTAGAATTTTTTCCGTTAGTAATAATATTTTCTCTAGCATCTAGAACTTTGATATCAATATCATCTTTAAATAAACTCGACTCTAAGATGCTTTCGCTTGTGCTATCCATTGTATTCCCCTAAAATTTTCAAATAAATCATTTAGTAAAATTAGTATATAAAAACAAATATAATATTACTGATATTATACAATAATTCTAAAATTTAACAATAATTTATAATTTAATTAAAAAATTAATGACATAAACTGGAAAACCACTTTATTGAAAAGAAAAGTAAGATAAGTATAATTTAGATAGGTGATTTTATGGGTTTAATTTCTGATGATAAGATTAATCAAATAGTACAAAGTTCAAACATAGTTGATATTATAGGAGAATATGTCGATCTAAAAAGATCAGGATCTTCTTTTAAGGGACTATGTCCTTTTCACAATGAAAAAACCCCATCTTTTACTGTAGATGACAAGAAACAATTATTTCACTGCTTCGGTTGTGGAGCAGGAGGAGATGTTGTTTCTTTTATAATGCAAAAAGAAGGGTTAAATTATCCTCAAAGTTTGGAGTTTCTAGCTAACAAAGCTGGTATTAGTATTGACTATACAGAAAATCCTAAGGTTAACAAGAGAAATAACCAACTTTATGAAATAAATAAAGATATCATGATGTTTTATTACAAAAATTTGTTGACTGATAGGAAGGCTCAAATGTATCTTAAGCAAAGGGGACTTTCTAGCAAAATTGTAAATACCTTTATGTTAGGCTATGCAAAAGACTCATGGAATGATTTATATGATTATATAAGATCGAAAAATTATAAAGAAGAAGATATAGAACAGTTAGGTCTTATAAAGAAGTCTTCAAAGGGAAATTATTATGATAAGTATAGAGATAGAATAATATTTCCAATAATAAATCACTATGGAAAAGTCATAGGATTTGGTGGAAGAGCTGTTTCTGGACAGATGCCAAAATATTTAAATTCACCCGAATCAAGTATTTTTAAGAAGAGATATAATCTATATGGTCTTAATGTTTACAAAAAGCAAAAAAGAAAAGAAATTATCCTCGTAGAAGGATATATGGATGTAATTGCCTTAAATAACCACGGACTAGATATAGCTGTTGCATCATTAGGTACAGCTTTGACAAAAGATCAAGCAAATCTAATAAAAAGATATTCAGATGACATTTATATTTGCTATGACCAAGATGGTGCGGGAATAAAGGCTACAGAAAAGGCCATAACTATATTTCACGATATAGGTGTAAATCCAAGTGTTATAAGTCTAAGTGAAGGTAAAGATCCAGATGATTTTATTAGAGAAAATGGGAGAGATGCATTTGAGGAAAAAATAAAAAATGCAAATGATTCATATAATTATCAATATGAAAAAATCCTTGATGAATATACTAAGGCAACACCTGCGGAACGCTTTGATAAATTGAATTTATTTGTAGCTTTTCTTTCTTCGATAAAGCAAGAACTAACAAGAGAGATCTTTATCAACAATGTTTCCAAGTTATTTGAGATAGACAAGAGTACTTTAAAACAAGCTATTGACAGGTATAATAAAGATACTGACTTAAAAATAAAAAATAATGGGAAATCTTATAATAAACCCATAATTGTGGAGAATAAAACCAATAATTTTAACATAAATGAGCTTGAAGTTTTGAGATTATTTTTCAACCAAAGGTCCGACTACGAAAAACACAGAGATTTTTTTGACAAAGCTATTGAAGACGAAAAGATAAATAATGTCAAAACTTTTTTGAAAGAAAAGGATGTTAGTAAGTTCAATCTAGATGATAAGGACTATAAGTATATTCTTGATTATATAAGAGATAATACTAATCCTATACTAGCAGAAGAATTGAAGAGAAAAATTATTCTTTTTAATAGGAAAAGAGAACTTAAAAGATTAAAGAATAGATAGTCTTTAGGTAAGGGGAGTATTAATGACTAGCGATGACAGCAAATTGCTCGATGATGATGTTCTAAAAGAAATAATAGAGGAATTCCAATCGATCAGCGAGTCTCAAGATGGACTAATTACTTATTCGCAGATTTATACATTTGAAAACTTCAAGGAAATGGAAGATGATAGCAAGAAGTTTGTTATAAACCAAGTCCTTAGTTTAGGCATAGAGATTGTAGAAAAATCAGAAACTGTTCTTGAAGATGAAGAAGTAACAGAAGATATGAAAGACGATCTTTCTGATGATGAAGATTTGGAAGAAGAAATAGAAGAAGATGAAGTAGAAGAAGATTTAAATAAAAATGTAGATATCATGGTAGGTGTCAAAGTAGACGACCCTGTAAAGATGTATCTAAAAGAAATTGGAAAAGTTAGTCTACTTACAGCTACAGAAGAGATAATTCTTGCTCGCAAGATGGAAATGGGCGAGATAGCTAGAAAAAAACTCAATGGGGTTAAATTTAATAAACAAAATAAGACTAAACTTGCTAATGACATTTTCTTTGGAGATTTAGCTAATATATTAAAACTTGCTAATGAAGATCTCAAAAACGATGGCAAATTAGATTATAAAACTCAAAAAGAGATTGACGGTCTTTTGAACATGGGCGATTTGTTTAAGCAAATTATGGATCAAGATTTAGACAAAAAGACTCTAGAAGAGTTAAAAACTAAAGTAATGATTTGCAATATTGCAGAAAATTCTGTAAGTGAAGATGATTTAGACAAAAGCAAAGCAAACTCACTATGTGATCTCTTTGATTCATTTGATCATATGTTAAATATCACAGAATCTGATGACATTGTAAATCTTGTTTACTTATCCTTCAATGATATCTTATCAAAAGCTGCAAATAAAGAGCAAATCAAAACAAATGATAGGATGATTTTAAACGATTTTATCGTAACTAGCGAAAGGGCAAGGGCAATTTCTAACAAGATAGAACTAAGCAAAGAAGAATTAGATGAAATTGAAGCGAGTATTGAACTAAGAGATTTGGCTTACAAGATTATTACTGATGATGATTTAAGCGAAGCTGACTATTATGAATTGAAAAAAGCTGTTTTTATTTCTAAAGCGGCTAAGAAAAAGCTTGCTGAGACTAACCTTAGACTTGTAGTTTCAATTGCCAAAAAATATGTTGGTCGTGGCATGAGCTTTTTGGACTTGATTCAAGAAGGAAATATGGGTCTGATGAAAGCTGTTGATAAGTACGACTACAATAGAGGATTTAAGTTTTCAACTTATGCTACTTGGTGGATTAGACAAGCGATAACACGTGCAATCGCAGATCAAGCGAGAACTATAAGAATCCCTGTTCATATGGTTGAAACAATTAATAAACTTGTTAGAATCCAAAGACAACTTGTTCAAGACCTAGGCCGTGACCCATCAAACGAAGAAATTGCGGAACAAATGGGTATTGAGGTAGAAAAGGTGCAAGAGATTAGAAAAATATCTCAAGAACCTGTTTCTTTAGAAACTCCAATAGGTGAAGAAGATGACAGTCACTTAGGAGATTTTATAGAAGATGATACAGCAATTGATCCAGGAGAAGCTGCCAATTATACTATGCTTCGCGAACAATTAAACGATGTTTTATCTTGTCTTGGAGCAAGAGAAAAAAGAGTCCTACAACTTAGATTTGGATTGATAGACGGAACTCCAAGAACTCTAGAAGAAGTAGGGAAAGAATTTGACGTTACAAGAGAGAGAATTAGACAAATTGAGGCTAAGGCCTTGAGAAAGCTAAAATCTCCAAACAAGAGCGAATTATTGAAAGACTTTTTATAATGGAAGATAAAAAAAGATTATTAGATATTATCAATCTAATCGACAAAAATAAGAAAGTTATAGATATAGGAACTGATCATGGATTAGTTCCTTTATATTTAGCAAAAAATGGAATTAGCAAGGAAATACTAGCGACAGATATTTCAGAAAAATCACTAGATAAACTTAGGAGTGCGTTAACACCAGAATTAGAAAATAAGATTTCTACAAAAGTTACAGATGGTTTTAAAGGAATTGCCGAGGATGAGAATCAAGTTGCAGTAATAGCAGGAATGGGTGCAAATACAATTATAGATATAATTGATCAGTCCTTAGACTTCGCTCATAATTTAGACTATATGATTTTAGCTAGCAATATTAATACGGAAAAGCTTAGAGTATATTTAATCGATAATGGTTTTGAAATTATAAATGATTTTCTAACCTATGATAATGGCAAATACTATGATATTATAAAGGCTAAGTTTGGGAATGGAGAAAATCTTTCTATAGGTGAAATATACTACGGTAAAGATGATATTGTAAATAAAAGTGAAATATTTAAAGAAAAATTGGATATAGATTATAAGAAAAATACTGCTTTTAAGAAAGCGATTTTAGAAAAATCTAAAGATAGAAAAAGCTTAGATAGAATAGAAGAAAAGTTGCACGCCATAGAGGAGATTAGAAAACAATGGAAATTAGAGAATTAATAGATAAACTAGAAGAAAAATATCCTTTTAGCCTACAAGAATCATGGGATAATTCAGGTTTGCAAGTCGGCAATCCAAACGATAAGCTTAAAAATGTTCTTATATCTTTGGATTTAGAAGAAGAAGGGATTAAAAAAGCTATAGAAAATGACTGTAATTTAATTATCACTCATCATCCATATTTATTTGCTGGTGCTAAAGTTATTGATTTTAGTAAAAATTTCTACAAAAGATTACAAATGGCTATTAAAAATGATATAACTATCTATGCATTTCATACGAATTTAGATATAGCAGATGGCGGATTAAATGACAATTTCTGTGACATTTTAGATATAAAAGATACTAAAGTGTTGGAAAGAGACAAGAATCCTGGATTAGGACGATTTGGAATAATCAATAGACAAAGTGCAACAGAATATATAGAAAAAATAAAATCTAATCTAAGAGCAGAGGGTCTAGTTGTTTATGGGGATATAGATAAGAACATAGAAAAAATTGCAGTTTGCGGTGGTGCTGGAGCTGAATTAATCGAAGATGCTATATCAAACAAGTGTGATTTGATTGTAACAGGTGATGTAAAGTATCATGATGGCATGGATTTAGCCAATGAAGGAATAATAATAGTAGATGCTGGACATTTTGCAAGCGAGAATCATGTAATATTTATGTTAGAGAATGAAGTAAGAGGCATGATTGATGGGAAAGTTTTAACATATTCTAAGGAAGATTCATTTAGAAAATTCTTTTAGTTTGTTTGTAACAATATTTGAGGTAAAATAAAAGATGGAGTAAATCGGATAATCGCGGGGATTAGTCCACGAGGAAAGTCCGTGCACCACAGAGCGAGGATGCTTGATAACGTCAAGTAAGAGTGATCTTCAGGCTAGTGCAACAGAAAGTATACCGCCAGTTTTTTTGGTAAGGTTGGAATGGCGAGGTAAGAGCTCACCAGCTATCTAGTGATAGGTAGGCTATGTAAACCCCATCCGGTGCAAGAACGAAAGGGACAGTAGGATGTTTGCTCGACACGGTCCAGTATGGTTGTTCGCTTGAGCTTATTGGCGACAATAAGCCTAGACAGATGATTATCTAAGACAGAACACGGCTTATAGATTTGCTCCTTACATAAACAATTAACATTTTGTAACTAATTATGAAGAAAATGTTAAAAATGATTACATTTTTCTGTGATTTTTTTAGTTATATTGGTTATTTGATAGGATATTTCCAATAAATCTAAAAGAATCATCGAAAAGTGTAATTTTTTTGTAACTAAATCTTGACACTTTTGTTAAAAAGATATAAAATATAAACAGATTTGAGTGCAAGACATAAATAATAAATATTAACAAATTTTCATTTAATGATGGAGGACTTAATGAATAAAAAGAAAATAGGAGCTATGCTTTCAGTTGTAGCTGCAGTAACAGCTGGTGCAAGTGCATATGCTACTACTATAGATAATTTAGACCAAGATCAAAATACAAATTCGCTAATTTCAGAAGTAGACTATGTAGAAAGCTATTCAGACTATGATGTTGTTAAAAGCGAATATTCTAATGAAGTTAAAAATACAAAAATAGCAGAAAATAAAAATATTTCAGCTAATAAAAATGAGAAAGTTGAAGATTTAATAGAAACAGCTGCAAGAAATGCAGTTGTTGAAGTTGAAGCTAGTAGAAATACTGTTGAAGATTCTGATAACAAATTAGATTCTGATATAAAGGTAGTTGAAACTAAAGAAAACCTTCAAGAAGAATCTAAAAAAGAGCTTAACGACACTGCTATAGAAGCAGAAGAAATAAAAATTGCTGAAAATACAGAAGAAACTAAAGAATCAGAAAATAAAGAAGTTTCTGAAGACTTAGATAAAGAAGAAGTAGTAGAAGAAAAGCCTTTAGAAGTTAAAGAGGCTGATGTAGTAAGTGAAGAAGATTCTAACGAAGCTAGTGAAGTAGCTAATGAAGTAGAAGCTAAAGAAGAAAATAATAATTTAAATCTTGTTAAATATGTAAATGCTGAAGTATTAAATGTTAGAAGTAGCAAAAATCTAGAAGATAATAATATCATTTCATCTTTAAAAGCTGGTGACAAGGTAGAAGGAACACTAGAAGACGGATTTTTGAAAACAGAATTTGGATACATAAAAGATGATTTCTTAGTAGAAGCTTATCCAGAAACTTTAGTTAATGACATTGAGAATAGAAAAGCTGAAGAGGCTAAAAAGGCTGAGGAAGCAAGGAAAGCTGAAGAAGCTAAAAAGGCCGAGGAAGCAAGAAAAGCCGAAGAGGCTAAAAAGGCCGAGGAAGCAAGAAAAGCTGAAGAAGCAAAGAAAGCTGAAGAAGCTAAAGCTCAACAATCATATTATTATTCAGGTTGGGTTAACACTTCAATTTTAAATGTTAGAACAAGTCCAAGCAATGGGAATGTTATTGGATCATATAGAAAGGGTGATTGGGTAGAAGGTCAAGCTAAAAATGGTTGGCTTGAAGTAAACTACAATGGACAAACTTCCTATATCTCACTTGATTTCATATCAGATACAGAAGTTGCTAAAGAAGTAGTTGAAGAAGTTCAAGAAGTAGAAGATACATCTGAATCAAATAACTATGTTGAGGAATCTTCATATGAACCATCATACGAAGCATCAGGATCTGGTTTAAGTGCTGCTAATATTGCGGCTCAATTTGTAGGTATGCCATATGTTTGGGGTTCTTCAAATCCTGGAGTGGGTTTTGACTGTTCTGGATTGACTTCATATGTGTATGCTCAACTTGGAATAAGCATTCCACATCAATCAGCAGCTCAATATTCATATGGTTATAATGTTGATTACAATAATTTACAAGCAGGAGATTTAGTATTTTTCTCTAGTGGTGGAGCAATTGATCATGTTGGTATTATGGTTAATTCAGACGGGACATTTATACACGCGTCAACTCCATCAACTGGTGTAAGATACGATAACATTTATGACTCTTATTATTCAAACTGCTATGTAGGAGCAAGAAGAATATTCTAGGAAATTATGATGCCCTAATTAGGATTTCTAATTGGGGCTTTTTTAGTGGGGGGGAATTGAAAATTTTAACAACTGATGATCTTAAAAGATTTCTTTTAACAAAGTTAGAAGATCATAAGATAGAAAATAAGATAATCATCTTAAGCAAACAACCTTCAAAAGAGGCAATCCATTATAAAAATGTAATAATTAAAAGATGCCATGAATTAGAAATTGAATATATTGACCATGAATTTGTAGACGAATCAGTAGAAGATATAATTAATTACGTCAATTCATTTGAAGCTAATGATGGATTCATAGTCTTATCTCCATTTGGAAGCAAGAATTCTAATATTAAAACTATGAAAAGTTTTATTGCTATTAGAGATTTAGATTCATTTACATATAAAAATTTGGGTTTAAGTCTTTCTGGAGATATAAATTACTTACCTGCCACTGCAAAAGCAGTTGCTATGTTTATTGATGATAAATTTAAAGATATTAGTGGAAAATCCATTGTTATAGCAAATAGAACTAATGTTATAGGTAAGCCTCTGGCTATGTATTTAGTGACAATGGGAGCCACTGTAACTGTTCTAAACAGCAATTCAAAAAACACTAAAGAGATTATAAGAGAATCTGATATTTTTATATCTGCTATTGGCAAAGCTAATTATTATGATTTATCTTACTTTAAAGATGGAATGACTCTTATTGATGTAGGGACTAGCCTAGTTGATGGGAAAATCCTAGGAGATATTGATTACAATAGTTTAGAAAAATTGAATGTTGAAGTTCTTACAAATAAAAAAGGTATAGGGGCAATTACAACTCTATGTTTATTAGAAGGTCTAATTTAAAAACTCCAGATCCAAGCAAAACTTGGTCTGGAGTTTTTTTATTTATCTAAGTCTTTTACTATTTCTATAGCTTTTTCATATTCTGGAAGGTCTGTATTTTGATCAAGATACTCTGAGTAGACAATTTTGTTATCCTTATCAACTACAAAAACTGATCTATTTAATAATTGCAATTCATTAATTAGAGTAGAGTATTTCTTAGCAAAGTCATTGTATATATAGTCTGATACAAATTTATTATTAGAAATTTCCTTATCTTCTGAAAATCTAGCTTGGGCAAATGGTAGGTCATTTGATATCGTAATTAAAACTACATCATCTGAAAAATTTTCAGCAGCCTTTGTAAACATTGTAGTTTGAATTTCACAAACAGAAGTATCTATTGATGGAATTACAGAAATTAATCTAATCTTTCCTTCATCTTCTTTGGAAGAATAATCGCTCAAATCATTATTAATAGCTCTAAATTCTGGAGCAAAATCACCGACTTGTAATTTTTCACCGTCTACAGTTACATCTATTGTTCCGAATTTTATTTTCCTTGACATAATATATCCTTTCTGTTTCTTATGTTATTATTATACCCAATAGCTTGTTTACAAAACTATATAATTGTAAATGATGAGATTATGAGGTATAATTAGTGAGTATGAATATATAAGGAGGCAAAATGGCAGAGATAGTTTTACAAGCACAAAAAAGAGAAGCTACTGGTAAAAACAAAGTTAACAAGCTTAGAAACGAAGAACTTGTACCAGCAGTTATATATGCCAAAGGTGAAGAAAATATTAATGTTCAAGTAACATCTAGAGAATTTGAAAAAGTACTTAAAAAAGCAGGAACATCAACAATTATAACATTAGATTTTGGAGATGAAAAGAAAGACGTTCTTATAAAAGCTTACCAAAATCACCCATTCAAAAATATATTTTTACACGTTGATTTCCAAGCTATTAACCAAAACGAAACAATCAGAGTTCAAGTTCCAGTTGTACTAGTTGGAAGAGATGATATCAGAGTTGAACCTTCTGTACTTGTTCAAAATATAGACGTTGTAGAAGTAGAATGTCTACCAAGATACATTCCACAAACTGCAGATGTTGAAGTAAGTGACCTTCAAATTGGTGATAACAGAACTGTAGCTGATCTTGATATTGCTAAGGTTGATGATATCACAATTTTACTTGAAGATGATGAAGTTATCTGTTCACTACAAGAGCCAAGTGAGGAAGAAATTCCTGAAGAAGGTGAAGAAGCAGATGCAGCTGAAGTTCCAACTGTTGATGAAACAGAAGAAACTGAATCTAGCGAAGAAGAATAATAAAAAAGGCCATATGGTCTTTTTTTTTGCCCAAATATGGTCGAAATTTGTAAATGAAAAATCATTTAATATGGTATAATGGTATATATGAGAGGAAAATTAATTGTATTTGAAGGTCCAGACGGATCAGGTAAGACAAGTGTATTAAACGAAGTAAAAAAAATATTAGACCAAGATGGTATCGAATATCTAACCTTTAGAGAACCTGGTGGTACAGATATATCTGAGAAAATCAGAGATATAATTATAGATAATGATAACGAGAAAATGACAGCTAGGTGCGAGTGTCTATTATTCGCTGCCTCAAGGGCTCAACTGATAGAAGAAGAAATTAAACCTGCATTAGAATCTGGTAAGACTGTACTCTGCGATAGGTTTGTACTAAGTTCTCTTCTATATCAAGGAGTTGGCAGAAATCTTGGGATAGAAGAAGTTAAGAAAATAAATGATTTTGCCACAGACAATATTAGAGCTGACCTTACTATATTTTTTGAAATAGACTATAAAACTGCATTGATCAGAAAAAGAAAGAATTTTACAGCAGATAGGTTAGAAAATGAAGACTTCGATTTTCATAAAAAAATATTTGATGTTTACAAGAAAATGGCAGATGAATATGAAGATGAAATAAAGAAGATAGATGCCAGTTTGTCGATAGAAGATGTTACAAAACAAGCGATACAACTTATATATGAATCATTGGAGGATAAACAATGAAACTTTTGATAGCTATAGTACAAGATGCTGATGTTAACTTTTTGGTAGACTCTTTGACAGATAAGGGCTACAGGATAACTAAGCTTGCAACAACAGGCGGTTTCCTTAAAAAAGGAAATACCACTTTACTTATAGGTGTGGAAGAACAGGATTTGGATGAAGTGTTAGGAATTATTGAGAAGAATTGTAAGAAGAGAAGCACTACAACAACAATTATAAATCCGACAGCAGAAAGCTCTCTTCTAACAAATACAGTTCCAATAGATATTACGGTAGGAGGAGCTACAATCTTCTTGATAGATGTTGATAAATATATTCAACTATGAGTATCTTAGACGAACAGTTAAAGAATAATAAACTTGCAAGTGCCTATATTTTTGAGGGGAAAAATCCTTATTCAAATAAGGAATTTGCTCTTGATTTTGCAAAAAATGTCTTTACTTCCTACAAAGTAGCAAGCGATATTGAAAACAACCCTGATTTATATGTACTAGATAAAGAAGGGGATGTTATAGATATTCAAAGTATTAGGAATATTCTAAAAGACATTTACCTAAGACCTGACAATGGCAAGATTAAAATATATATAATCCACAACGCACAAGATATGAGGGATGTTGGAGCTAATGCCATGCTTAAAAGCTTGGAGGAACTAAAGCCTTATGTGAAAATTATCTTCACTTGTGTAAATAGGGATTCGATTATCCCTACAATTAGGTCTAGGTGCCAGATTATTTCAATAAAAACTTCAGATATTGATTTATCTGTAGATAAAGACAAGCTTTATAGAATTATAGCTGATGTTTATTCCGGCAAAATCGAGGCTTATTATAAAGAAAAAGATTTTTTTAGTAAGTTTAAAGATGATAGATCAAAAATTATAAATGCTATGCTCAATCTATTTCAAAATCTTATAAAATATAAGTACAGTGAGATGACTTTACCTAGTAACGAAGCTTATCTAATGAGAAAGTTTGATAGGATGAATCTAGATAGCATAGAAAAAATAATTAGTTTATTAGAAGATATAAAGACAGCATACAGAACAAATATTAATTATGATTTAAGTATAGAAAAAATCATTTTTACCATATATAGGGAGGGGAAACACTGATTGAAAGTCGTAGGAGTAAGATTTAGACAAGCAGGAAAAATATATTATTTCGACTCTTGTGGTATAGACTTTGATTACAAGGACTTGGCAGTAGTTGAAACATCTAATGGTGTAGAGATAGCAGAAGTCGCATTGACAGATGTAATTGTAGACGAGGATAATTTTAAAGAAAAATTATTGCCTGTTATAAGAAAAGCAACTATAGATGATATATATTATCATAAGAAAAATGAGCAAGATGCCAAAGCTGCCATAGATGTTTGTCAACAAAAGTCTGAGGAACATGGGCTCAATATGAAAATTATTGACGCTAAATTTACGTTTGATAGGAGTAAGATTACATTTTATTTTAAATCAGAAAAGAGAGTTGATTTTAGGTCTTTGGTCAAAGATTTAGCTGCAATATATAGAAATAGGATAGAACTTAGACAAGTAGGTGTAAGAGATCATGCCAAAATGATAGAACATTATGGTCCATGCGGTCAAAAATGCTGTTGCGGAAGATTTTTAAATGATTTTAAACCACTATCTATAAAAATGGCAAAAGACCAAGATATTACACTTGATCCAAGCAAAATTTCTGGAATATGTGGAAGACTCATGTGTTGTCTGTCTTATGAAGAAGAATGTTATAAACAAGCTAAAAACAATATGCCTAAAGAAGGTCAAAAGGTTAATACTTGTGACGGAGTAGGTATGGTTTTAGACAATGATTATGTTAGGGAATGCTGTAAAGTAAGAGTAAAATTAAAAGATTCAGATTCAAACGAAGAAATAGAAAAAAGTTATTCTAACGATGAGTTAGAATATTAAAAATGATAATTAGTATCAATTTGAATAAATTATCATTATTAAATTAAAATTAGAATAAATATAAAAAAATTCTTGACTTTTAGGTTTGTCTGTTGTATATTATAGACATAAGAAATAATAAATAGGAGGAATAATATGGCTTATAGAATAGATGAAAATACATGTATTTCTTGCGGAACATGTGAAGGTGAATGCCCAGTAGGAGCTATCTCACAAGGTGATGCAGCTTACGAAATTGATGCAGACGCATGTATCGACTGTGGTTCTTGTGCAGCAGTATGTCCTGTAGAAGCAATCGACCAAGAATAATTTTTACTACATAAAAATATGACGTACAAAAGACCCTTTAGTGGGGTCTTTTTTTGTTGAGATAATAAGACTACAAGTTAAATTCTATAATGTAATACTATGAAATTCATAAAATAAATTAAAATAACTATTGACATATTTTTATTATCTGCTATTATATAGACAAGAGAATATAGTATATGATAATCCATTATATAAGACGTAAGTTTGTGTGATCCCGGATTATCATACACTTAACAAAGTAATCTCTTATGTACCCGCGCTAGCGGGGGTTTGGCTCCTAGATTTATAAATTCAACAAGGAGAATTAATGGAAAAGACAAAAGATACAAAAACAGGATGGAAACTTACCTCTAATAGAATTTCTGGAAGGACGTTTTTAATTGTTGGTAGAAGAAAGTTAATTAGAAAAACTAACTATAGAAATATTAAAATAGAAAAATTTTTAACAACTAAGAAAACGATTGTTTGAATTATAGCAGAGGCAGTGCATGAATTAAATGACGAAAATAAAGCTAGGAGCTAATATGGATTACAGATATTTATGGGCTAAGAAAAAAAGAATAGATGGCGATTATTATTGGTTGCCGCTCTACATCCACTTAGAAGATACAGCATATATAGCAGGTCTATTGTGGGAACATTGGTTAAGCGATGGAGTTAAGGAATATATTTACGAAAATATTAGTAAAACTTCACCAATTGATGAGGATTATACTAAAAATCTGGCAATGTTTCTAGGATATACTCACGACCTTGGAAAATGTAGTGCAAGCTTTGAGTTTAAAAAAAATTTTTCTAGTGATCCTGACTTGGATTTAGTTATTTTGGATAAACTTAGGACTGGCGGTTTTGATTTTGTAAGTGGTAGTGGGAAGAATATTAGACACAATTTAATTAGTGAATATATCTTAAATAAAAAAGGCCTTAATCAAAGTGTATCGGTTATCCTAGGAGCTCATCATGGATATCCAACAAGTATTAACGCCTTACAATCCTTGGATGAATATAAGTATGAAGTCTATCAAAGTAATGATAAAACTTCCGTACTTTATAAAAATTGGGATAATCTACATGACTATTTTATAGAAAAAGCCTTAGACGTAAGCGGTTTTACTGACTTTTCTGATATAGTAATCCTACCAGAAAGCACTCAAGTTATATATTCGGGTCTTTTAATTCTTGCTGATTGGATAGCATCTAATGAAAAGTATTTTCCTCTAATTCCTATAGATGATTTTTGCGGATCAAAAAATAGAATTGAAGAAGGTTTTATATCTTGGCAAAATGATAAAGCAAATCCTTGGGATCCTAAACCTTGCGATACGTCAAAAATGTATGAAGAAAGATTTAACTTTAAACCCCGAAAAGACCAAGAGATTTTGACAGATCTTGTAAAAAAGATAAAAGAATCAGGAATACTTATCTATGAGGCAACTACAGGATCTGGTAAAACAGAAGCGGCTCTTACAGCAGCAGAAATTATGGCTGAAAAGTCCCGCCGTTCAGGATTGTTTTTTGCTCTACCAAGTCAAGCAACTTCTAATGGTATTTTTCTAAGGATGAAAGAATGGCTAAATAACCTCTCTAGTCTTGAAAAGGGGAATATGGCTCTTAGGCTAATCCATGGCAAGGCAAGTCTAAATGATGAGTTTACTTCTATAAAACCATCTTCAAATATTTACGAGGAAGATGAATATGGAGTTAGTGTGAACTCATACTTTGCTGGCAACAAATTATCAATCTTAGATGATTTTACTGTGGGTACTATAGATCAACTTCTACTCATGGCACTTAAACAAAAACACCTTATGTTAAGACACCTTGGATTTTCAAATAAGGTAGTAATAATTGATGAGGCACACGCATATTCTACTTATATGAATATCTATCTAGACCAAGCGCTTAAATGGCTTGGAGCCTATAAGGTTCCAGTAATAATTTTATCTGCTACCCTTCCTATAAAGAGAAGAAATGAGCTAATCAAAGCATACCTTCTAGGCCAAAACAAAAAATCTAAAAATATAGAAAAACCAATGGACTTTGAGATAGAAAAATCATATCCTCTAGTAAGCTTTACTGATGGAAATGAGATTATTCAGTTTAAAGATTTTGAGAAAATCTCCTCTAAGAGGTTTGAAATTATAAAATTGGACAAGAAAGACAGCGAAAATATAGCAGAAAGAATTATAAAAGATTCTAAAAGTGGAGGCGTTTTTGGAATAATAGTAAATACTGTTAAAAGATGCCAAAGTTTAGCTAAACAATTAATCGAAATATTTGGAGAAGATAAGGTCGAAATTCTCCATTCTTCCTTCATATCGACTGAAAGAATAGAAAAAGAAAATAATCTACTTAAAACAATAGGCAAAAATGGCAAGAGACCAGATTTTAAAATAATAATCGGAACTCAAGTTATAGAGCAATCTCTAGATATTGACTTTGATGTTTTATACACTGATCTTGCTCCAATGGATCTACTTATCCAAAGAATGGGAAGACTTCATAGGCATAAGGAAACTAAAAGACCTAAAAATTTTCTTAACCCCAAAGTATATGTAATGGACTCCGTATCTTACAATTTTGATGAGGGATCAACACATGTCTACCAAAAGTACATTTTGATGAGAACGGAATTTTACTTACCAGATGAAATTTATATTCCGAAAGATGTGTCAGATCTTGTGCAGAAGGTTTATTCTGATACAGATATTGAAATTGAAGAAATATATAGAAAGTTTTATGACGATTACAAAATCAATTATCAAAACTACAAGAAAAATAAGGAAAGTCAAGCTAAAACATTCGCTTTGGCAAATCCTAAATATAATGTTAGACCTGACAAAAATATAAGTAAATGGTTAGAAAATTCTAATAATATAGCTGAGCTATCAGAAACTAAGGGAGCTTGTGAGGTAAGAGATAGTACAGATAGTATAGAACTTATTTGCCTACAAGAAAAAGATAGTGGCTATGGATATTTTGGAGATGAGAATGCCCTAGGTAAGCTTGATAATAACCTAGCTAAAGAAATAGCAAAGCATACAATAAAACTTCCGACTGGTATGTCTTATGGCGAAAATTTAGACAAATATATAGATATTTTGGAAAATTATTATATCAAATACTTAAAAGATTGGGACAAATACTCTTGGCTTAAAGGAAACTTAGCAATAATATTTAATAAAAATGGAGACTTTGACCTGGGTGATTATTTCCTTCATTATGATGAAAAATTAGGTCTAACCTATGAAAGAAAGGAGTGATTATGGGAAGATTTAACTTATTAGATGAAGAATGGATAGAAGTAATGATAGATAAAAGCGGAGAAAAGAGCTTGGTTTCCTTAAGAGATATTTTTGAAAATTCTCAAAATTATCTCGATATTGCAGGAGATATGCACATTCAAGACTTTGCTATAATGAGAGTAATCTTATCTATCATGCATACTGTATTTTCTAGGTATGATGCCTATGGAAATCCCTATGATGAAGTAGAAGTTAATGAAAAGATGCAACAAAAAGAGCCTGTAGATGAAGAAGATTACGAGGACTATGAAGATGATTTGATGTCTACCTGGGAAAATTTGTGGAAAGCTGGGAGATTTCCAAAGATAGTAACAGATTATTTAGATAAGTGGCATGATAGATTTTATCTTTATGATGAAAAGTATCCATTTTTCCAAGTGACTAAGGATAATATGAGTATAGATAAAATCAAGGGCAAGTCCATAGGTCAAATTTCTGGGAAAACTATTAATAGAACTATAACAGAATCTAATAATAAACAGGCCCTCTTTTCTCCAAAAAGTGAAGCAAGTAAAAATATTCTAAGAGATGATGAGATAGCTAGATGGCTAATTTGCTTTCAGGGATATACTGGGCTTTCTGATAAAACTATATATGGAAATGAAAATTACAAGACTAGAAATTCTAAGGGTTGGCTATATGATTTGGGTTCGATTTATTTTAAGGGGGCCAACCTCTTTAAAACCTTGATGCTTAATTTTATAATATTTACTAATCAAAGCTATTCATACAATATCCAAAAACCAGCTTGGGAGTTTACAGATAGCGAACTACTTCATTCTTATTTAAATTATCTTCCAGTAGATAATATATCAGAGCTTTATACAACATACTCCAGAGCCTTGTATATTGATCCAACTTATAAAGCTGGTGAGGATTTTAATATGAACTTGATAAAACTTCCTGAAGTAGACCACCTTGACAATTTCTTGGAACCAATGACTATATATGGAACAAATAAAACAGGTCCAAATAAAGGTAGATTCACACCTAAAAAACATCCTGCCAATCAATCAATGTGGAGATCATTTGGTCAAATCACTCTAGGAAAAGTAAGTTCTTATGGATCAAGTAGTGAGTATAAGGTTCCGAAACCCGGGATAATATCATGGCTTAAAGTGATTGAAGGAAAAATAAATGATAGAAATATTTTAGTAAATACCCTATCTCTTGAAGATGATGGCAATGCAACATCTTGGGTGCCAGTCAATGAAATCTATGACTATATGCCAATGTATATAGAATTACTAGTTGGCGAAAATAAAGAGGATTGGACTAACCATGTTTATGAAATGGTAGAAAAGACCAAAAATGTCATAAGTAATATCTATGGTGGCTTTTTAAGAGATATAGTAAAGATTCGTGGCCTTGATAAAAGTGGATATGTAAATAATGAAATAGAAAAGATGTATTATCTTGTAGATAAACCCTTTAGAGACATAATAGAATCAATAGGAAAGGATACTGATAAGAAAAATATCTTAATAGAATGGGATAAAACTCTAAAAAATCTAGTCTATAAAGAAGCTTATAAAAAACTTGAAACAGCTACAGCTATAGATTATAGACTTAGCGATCCTTCCAAAGGAGAGACTAATATAATTACCTCATTCAATAAATTTACCAGTATATTAAATAAAGTTATAGAAAGGAAAGAAAGTGAACAAGGAGACTAATGTTTATAAAACAAGTAAGCATATCCTAACTTACTTGGAAAATACTAAAAAGGAGTCTAGCACTAAGGCGATTTTGGCCCAGTTAAGAAATTCAATAAATAAGAATCTTGGCGAAAATATAGAGTCTTTAGCTTTTATCTTTTCAATGATACCAGAAGATAAACTTGGTATAGGGAAAAATCTAAATTATTATGAACAAGCTATCCTAACAACCCTACAGCTGTATGCAATCTATCAGCAAGGAGAAGATAGGTCTGTTATTTATAGAAATGAAGATTATCCATATAAAAGCATGGGTCAAAGTCTTAGATCTTTGAGAAATCCTGATGATACTAGTGCTAGTAAATCAGTTGATTTAAGATTTAATTCCTTAATCAGTTCACCTGATTATAAGATTTTAACTCATCGTCTTAGACAAATAATAAAACTTCTTAAGGCAAAAAGTGAAGAACAGGTTGACTTTTTTAGCCTTTCAAATGATTTATATGCTTATTTGTTAGGAGATGTAAATCCTATTAAAATAAAATGGGCAAGAGATTACTATTGGAACGTTACAAAAAAAGGAGAATAAAATGACTAAAGACAGATTATTTCTAGATATCCACCTAATACAAACCCTACCACCATCAAATGTAAACAGGGATGATACAGGAAGTCCTAAAACTGCTCAATACGGAGGAGTAACTAGAGCTAGAGTAAGTTCACAAGCTTGGAAGCGAGCTGTCAGAAAGTATTTTAAGGACGAATATGACCTAGAAAATCAAGGCATCAGAAGTAGAGATATAGTAAATTTTCTAGCAGAAAAAATAGTAGACTTAGATTCTGATAAAAGCCATGAAGAGGCTTTAAAACTTGCTGAAGAAACTCTAAATAAAGCTAAAATTTCTACAAAAGATCAAAAAGTTAAGGCTCTTTTCTTTATATCAAATAAGCAAGCGACAGATCTTGCTCAGGCAGCTCTTGATGGCATCAAGGATAAGAAAATCCTTCAAGGAATACTAAAAGATAATCCATCCATAGATATATCCTTATTTGGAAGAATGGTAGCAGATGACCCTACTTTAAATGAAGATGCTTCTTGTCAGTTTGCCCACGCTATATCAACTCACGCCATAGAAAGAGAATTTGATTATTTTACAGCTGTTGATGATCTAGCAAGAGAAGATAATGCTGGAGCAGGGATGCTAGGGACTATAGAATACAATTCATCTACAGTATATAGGTATGCAAACATTGCCCTTCATGAATTTAAAAATCAACTTGATAATGTAGAAGCTTGTGCTTATGCTTCTAGGCTTTTCGTAGAAGCTTTTATTAAATCAATGCCTACAGGAAAAATTAACTCCTTTGCTAATCAAACTCTTCCAAAGGCAATCCTTCTTACTTTAAGAAAGGATAGACCGCTAAATTTAGTGACTGCCTTTGAAAATCCGATTAAATCAAAAGAAGGTTATGAGAAAAAATCTGCTGAAAGGCTCTTTTATGAAAATGCAAAGTATGAAAAGCTATTAGGAGATGCAGCATATAAGTCTTGTATAGTTGCTTACGACATGGATATTGATAATATTGACACTAGGAAAGACTCTATAAGAGACTTAGTTTACGATTTAGAAGAGAAAATAAAAGCGAACTTATCCTAGGAGGTAGATGTGAAAACAATACTTCTAAAACTATCTGGTCCTATGCAAGCTTGGGGTACAGGTTCTAAGTTTGAGACTAGATATACAGACCATTATCCCTCAAAATCAGCTATAATCGGAATGTTAGCGGCAAGCCTTGGCTATAGGAGGGATGATGAAAGAATAAGTAAATTAAACGAAATAGACTTTGCAGTAAGAGTTGACCAAAGACCAAATCTAATAAGAGATTATCATATAGCCAGTAAGTACAAGAAAAATGGAAAATTTGAGAGAAACTATGTTACTAATAGATATTATTTGGAAGATGGAGTATTTGTTGTAGCCGTTGGATCAAATGATGAGTTAATAGAAAAACTATACAGAGCTTTGGAAAATCCATACTTACAACCCTACATGGGCAGGAGATCTTGTCCTCCTCCTGCAGATTTTCTAATTGGTGTAAGGGATCTTGGTCCAATTGACTCCATAAAAGAGTTAGACTGGCAGGCAAGTTCTTATTTTAAAAAGAGATATCCTAGCTATGTAGCAGAACTCTATGCTGATAGTAATTTATTAGCTGGCAAAGAAAAAATAAGAAATGACAGAGTGGTGTCATTTTCTTATGAAGGAAGAAAATTTATGCCAAGATTTGAAAGTGAATCTTCGATAAGCTTTGGTTATGAAACAAGCCATGACCCATTTAAAGCATTGTAAGGAGGGCTAATGTATTTATCAAGAGTAGAATTAGATGTATACAATAGGCGAAAAATGCGAGACCTCAAGGACTTAAATTCCTACCACGGATTTGTAGAATCTTGCTTTCCAGAAGAAATAGAAAAAGGAATCAGAACAAGAAAGCTTTGGAGAATAGATAAACTAAATAAGAAAACCTACCTATTAATTCAAAGCCAAATTAAACCCAACAAAGAAATACTAGAAAAATATGGGGTTATTGGAACTAGTTTGTGTAAGGACTATGATAAATTTATAGATAGCCTAGAAGAAGGAATGAAAGCTAGATTTAGGGTAAAACTAAATACAGTTATATCAAAATCAACCGGAAATAAAGATGAGAGAGGAAGGATTGTACCTGTACCTACACGTGACTTGGCGGATTTTTTCTTAGCCAGAACTGATAAAAACGGCTTTGAAGTTTCTCCTAATGACTTTGATATTTTTGAAAAAGAATCACTTCCTTACAAGAGAGTTAACAAAAAACCTTATAGTCTTGTATCAGCAAGCTACGAGGGGGTCCTAACCATAAATGATTTAGAAAGATTTAGACAAAGTCTAAAAAATGGTATAGGAAGAAAAAAAGCTTATGGCTTTGGGATGCTTACAATAATTCCTTATGAAAAATAAAGTATTTAATAGTAAAACTGACCTAAAAAATCTGCCTAGAATATCCGATAGGGTCACTTTTATCTATATAGAAAGAGCTAAGATCAATAGGATAGATGGAGCTATAACTGCGAGAGATATCAGAGGATTAGTAAAAATACCAGCTGCTATGATTGGGATTTTGATGCTTGGTCCTGGAGTAGAGATAACCCACAGAGCTATGGAACTTTTAGGAGATACAGGTACATCTGTAATTTGGGTAGGGGAAAATGGAGTTAGAAATTACTCTAATGGTAGGCCTCTAGCTCACTCAACCAAATTATTAGAAAAACAAGCAAAACTTGTATCAAATAGTAAAAGTCGAATAAAAGTCGCAAGACTGATGTATTCCATGAGATTTGAAGGTGAAGATGTAAGTAGACTAACCATGCAACAGCTAAGAGGAAGAGAAGGTTCTAGAATTAGATCTGTATATAGAAAAAATAGCCAACAATTTGAAGTTGAATGGACAAGAAGAGACTACAATCCAGAAAATTTTGACGATTCTACACCTATTAACCAAGCCTTATCGGCTTGTCATGTATGCTTGTATGGATTATGCCACAGTATAATAACTGCCCTAGGAATGGCTCCTGGTTTAGGATTTGTCCATACAGGTCACGACAAATCTTTTGTTTATGACATAGCAGACCTGTACAAGGCAGAAACAAGTATTCCGCTTGCCTTTGGAATAGCTAAAAAATCCGGAGAAGATGACGATATAGGAAGTATATCTAGAAGAAAAATGAGAGATTTATTTAGGGAAAAGAAACTTGCCAAGCAAATTACAAGAGACTTACAATTTCTAATGGGTATTGATGACGAAGATATATTTGAAATAGATACTATAAATCTTTGGGACGAGAAAGAAAACCATGTTCCCTACGGAATTAACTACGAGGTAGACTGATGCCTCTAACAATAATTACAATAAATAAGGTCAAAAACTCTCTTAGAGGTGACTTGACTAAGTGGATGCAAGAAATAGATACAGGAGTATATGTTGGAAACTTTAATAGTAAGGTTAGAGAAAATCTCCGGCAAAGAATTATAGATAATATAGGTGATGGATCGGCTACAATGACTTACGCCCATAGAAATGAAATTGGATATACCTTTAAAACCCATAATACAAATAGAAATCTAGTAGACTTAGATGGAATTCCCTTAGTATTATTTAGATCAGATAATAAAAAGGAAGTTAAAATAAAACATGGATTTAGCAAACAGGCTAAACATCGTAAGGCGAGAAGCTACCAAGGGAAAACTCAAGCAAAAAAATTTGTTGTAGTAGATATAGAAACTAGTGGACTAGACTATGAAAAACACAAGATAATAGAAATTGGAGCTGTACTCACTAATAGTCAAGGTGAAGTTTTAGATAAATTTGAAAGTCTTATAAAGCAGGAAATTAAACTACCAAATGATATAATAAAGCTAACTGGAATAACTGACGAAGATTTAAAAAATGGAAGATGTGAAAAGCAAGTTCTTGAAGATTTTTTATCTTTTATAAAAAACTACCCTCTAGTTGGCTATAACTTTAACTTTGATATGAAATTTCTAAATTATAATTTAGAGAAAAATTCTCTAAAAGAAATCACAAATACTAGCTATGACCTAAAAACTTATGTAAAAAGAGAAAAAATGTTCATTAAAAACTATAAGCTAGAAACAGTCCTTAAAGAATATGGGATCATAAAGAAAGTTGACCATAGAGCCTTAGCTGATGCTCTAGTAACAGTAAACTTAGCAAGCCAAGTAAATGAATTTCTAAAAAAGCTATAATAAGAATTGCTTAAAATAGAGAAATATTTACTGTTGTACCCGCGCAAGCGGGGGTGATCCTGTACATATACGAAAGGAGCTATCATGAAGAGAGTTGTACCCGCGCAAGCGGGGGTGATCCTCAAAGTCATAAGTCCTCCTTGAGTCGATATACGTTGTACCCGCGCAAGCGGGGGTGATCCTGTACATATATACGAAAGGAGCTTTCATGAAGAGTTGTACCCGCGCAAGCGGGGGTGATCCTGGCGTGTACCTTGAGGAAGTTTACTCTTATTCGTTGTACCCGCGCAAGCGGGGGTGATCCTAGAAGATTGGTCCAGCTTTTGAGCTTATTTTTGTTGTACCCGCGCAAGCGGGGGTGATCCTTTCTTCTAAATCTACCTCAAAGCAAGTAAAAGGTTGTACCCGCGCAAGCGGGGGTGATCCCTTATTCTTTGGAATGCTTAAAGGCTTGCAATCGTTGTACCCGCGCAAGCGGGGGTGATCCCTTATTCTTTGGAATGCTTAAAGGCTTGCAATCGTTGTACCCGCGCAAGCGGGGGTGATCCCTTATTCTTTGGAATGCTTAAAGGCTTGCAATCGTTGTACCCGCGCAAGCGGGGGTGATCCTCGTCTATCAGAGATCTAACTTCAGACTTTGAAGTTGTACCCGCGCAAGCGGGGGTGATCCTAAGCACTTTTATACCCCATTCGACCTTTCTCTGTTGTACCCGCGCAAGCGGGGGTGATCCCTGATATAGCACAGGCTAGAACGAAAGAAGAACGTTGTACCCGCGCAAGCGGGGGTGATCCTATTGAACCTTTTTATGAGGGATACAAGATAGAGTTGTACCCGCGCAAGCGGGGGTGATCCCTGCCTTAAGGCTTCTTGGATATTAGCTTCACTGTTGTACCCGCGCAAGCGGGGGTGATCCTGCAGAAAAACAATTTATAAAATTTATTGAAGAGTTATACCCGCGTAAGCGGTGATAATCCAAGCGTATTAAAATACACAAACAAATTTTACATTCACTATTCAAAAGAGGAAGGAACTCATATTGTACCAACATTAAAGGGAGATAAGAAATGAATTTAAAAAAATATTTTAATAAAAACGTAGAAATTACATTTCATGATAATGAGGTTTTAAAAGGCTATGTAGAAACATATACTCCTATTTATGATTCTGACGATAATGAAGAAGAGATTGCAATATTAACTATTGAGAAAAAACTTCCATTAATCGGAATAAGTGAAAGTGAAATAAAGAAAATAGAAATATTAGATTAAGCACACTAGCAATTGTTAGGTGGTTATACCCACGTAAGCGGAGGTGATCTTAAGTGGCTTTTTGATGTAAAGATGAATGTCTTGTTGTACCCGAGTAATCGAGAGTGATACCACAATATGTTCTGTGATTTAGATGGTGATGAGTTTGGTGTAGATTGGTATACAGCATATGCAGATGGGGGATTTTAATGGATAAGAAAAATGACGTTATATATAGCCCTAATAATTATAAATTGAATGGATTGGAAGACTATAAGAAGGCAAGACAATACCTAGATTGGTATATTCAAGAGCTAGAAAGTGACGTGAATGTTGGCAGGCAATTATCATATTTGGAGGATGAAATGAAGCAAGAATTAACACCTGAAGAAGAACAAGAAATGTATTATTTAACTAGGAAAATGATAAGTACGGTACTAACTATGACACATGATGACCACGTTAGATACAAGGAATTGTTTGAAAAAAAGTACGGAACTTCGGAAGATCGTGAGGAAGAGCGCCGACAAAATCGTAAAAACTTTTACAAATTGCAAGATAAATTGAGTAAAAAAGCTACAAAATAGTTTCAATTGTGTAAAAAATACGTAGTTGGAAGATGCCTGAAAATAATGCGAAAAGTGGATTTTTTGTTATTTTTGGATGATTTTCAAGATTTGTAACAAAAAATTGACCGAAAAGGGGTATTGTTGTACCCAAGTAGGCAGGATATATTACTAGAACTGATTTTGAATACTATAGTATGTAAATAGAATAATTAAGTAAGTTAAGATATATTATTTATTTATCTTATTACTTCATTGAATATTAAGTAGTTTTAATAGATACGTTACGGAATAAAGTAATAAAACTGAGAATATATTAGTGGTTTTATGGATTTATTTTGTTTTAATATTAGTTTTTTATGTTTCATGGGGGATATATGAACAAGAAAATATATAGTTTATTAGTATTTGTACTAGGCTTGATTTTACATTTATTATTTCAAGATACAAACAATTTTATTGGCATACCAACTATGATAGTAGGGCTATGTTTTTTTATATACTTTTTTAGATCAGATGATAGTTATTAGTAATTTGAATAATTGATAATTTATTAACCATCTCACTTACTATTTTTAATAAACTAAGATGTATGCAAAACATCTTTTAATGCTATTCTTTTTAATAGTTTTCTTTATTTAATATATTTATGTGATAAAATAATAGGAGAAATATTTACTTAGGAGACTATATGAAGAAAGATCGCAGGGAATTGATTTTATATGGTAATATCTATAAGGCTATTGCTATAATTTCAATTCCTATTATTTTAAATAACTTTATCCAACAACTTTACTCGCTAGCTGATGCTTTTTGGTTGGGTAAGCTCGGCACAGCTGAGTTTGCGTCGACGTCATTTACTTGGCCGGTAATTTTTTTATTTAACTCAATAGGGATGGGTTTATCTATTGCGGCGATTTCTCTTATATCGCAACTACTAGGTAGGGGAGATCGTGAGAATGCCCAAAAATATACTGACACCTTAATCAACATTTCTTTTATATTTTCAATAATTTTCACGATTATAGGATTTTTCACTGCTGATTTTATAGTAAAAATGATGGGAGCTAGTGGTAAACTTTATGATTTTTCTGTAATATATTTGAAATATTCGTATCTAGGCACTCCTTTTATATTTTTGTATTTTATTTATTCGGCTGTTTTTAATGCTCAAGGAAAAAATACTATACCAACCATAATCAGTACTACTTGTGTATTATTAAATATGGTTCTAAATCCTTTTTTTATATTTGATAATATACCAATCTTTGGTTTAAGAGGATTAAATATGGGAGTGAAGGGTGCTGCTGTTGCTACAGTAATTACCCAAGCTTTAATGTGCTTATTAGGATTTATCCATCTAAAAATAAATAAAGATGCTATAAAACTTAATTTAAAATCATTTATATATATTAAGTGGGAAAAGAGTGTAATCAAGAGAATATATTCGATTGCAACTCCAGCTGTTGTCGGGCAAATGGGAACTGCCCTTGGTTTTATAATTCTAAATACTTTTATCCAATCATATGGAACAGATACAGTTGCTGCTTACGGAATGGTTAATAGAATCACAGGACTTTTAAATATTCCTCCAGGAGGAATAGGATCTGCTATTACAAGTATAATAGGTCAAAATATTGGAAATAGAAATATAGAAAGAGTTAAGGAGACTTTTATAAAAGCATCGATAATCGTGGGCGTTATGTCTTTTATCATTGCTATATTAGGTTATATTTATAGGATTGAAATATTAGGATTTTTCATAGATTCTCCTGTTGATTCAACACTTATGGTTCAAGCTGATTCTTATATGTCATATACGCTTTTGACATTAGTTATGCTAAATATGTTTTTTATATACCAAGGCTTATTCCAAGGTTCAGGTAATAGCAAGTATTCAATGTTTGTAGATGTAGTTAGACTTTGGGGAATAAGGATTCCGCTATTATTTTTATTTAAACATTTTACGAATCTTGGTGTGACAGGAATATGGATTTCTATGTCAATTTCTAATGTCATTGTTACTTTTATAGCTCATTTCATTTATAAAAATGGAAATTGGAAGAAGGGTTCTTTTTAAAATATTGGATAGGAAAACCCTCTTGCCAACTTTGATAGCAATAGGTTATAATTAATATGAGTAGGAGGATTATTTTGCAAGATTATAAAAGAGTTGTTCTCAAGCTAAGTGGTGAAGCTTTAGCTGGAGATAGAGGCTTCGGCTTTGACGATGATATTATTATAAATATATGTGAAAATATTAAGGCTGTTTCTGACCTTGGAGTTGAAATCGCTATTGTAGTTGGTGGCGGTAACTTCTGGAGAGGTAGATCTGGCAAGGAAATTGATAGAGCAAGCTCAGATACTATTGGAATGCTAGGAACAGTTATGAATGGTCTAAGGGTTCAAGGAACTTTGGAACAAATGGGACTAGAAACTAGACTTATGACTGCAATTGATATGAAGGAAGTTGCAGAGCCATACATCAGAAGAAGAGCTATAAGACATTTAGAGAAGGGTAGGATTGTAATCTTTTCCGCAGGAACTGGTCTACCATATTTCTCAACCGATACAACAGCAAGCCTTAGAGCACTTGAGATAGATGCTGATGTTATACTTCTAGGAAAAACTGGAACTGACGGAATCTATGATAAAGATCCAAATGTTTATCATGATGCAGTTAAGTTTGATAAGCTAACTTATAAAGAAATTCTTCACAAAGAACTAAAGATTATGGATACAACTGCTACATCATTGTGTATGGATAATGATATGCCACTATTCGTATTTGGTATTGATGATGCTAGCAATTTAGTAAGAATATTTAAAGAAGAAAGTCCAGTAGGGACAATAGTAAAGGAGAGTTTTTAATGATTTATGAACAAATAAAAAAGCAAGCGCAAGATGAGATGGCTAAGGCGGTAGATTCTTTCGAAAATAGAATAGCTACAATCAAAGCAGGTCGTGCAACAGAAGCAGTTCTTGATGGAATTACATTTTCATACTATGGAACAGAGACACCAATCAACCAAGCAGCAACAGTTTCTGTGCCAGAAGCTAGGCTACTAATGATTAAACCATGGGATAAGTCAAATATAGGACCAATTGAAAAAGCTATTTTGAAATCTAACATTGGTATCACACCACAAAACGACGGTGAAGTTATTAGACTTCCTTTCCCACAACTAACAGAGGAAAGAAGAAAAGAATATACAAAACAAGTAGATACTTATGCAGAAGATGCTAAGATAGTCATCAGAAATAAGAGAAGAGAAGCAATGGATGAAGTTAAAAAGAGTGAAAAATCTGGAGATGTAACAGAAGACGACAGATACACACTGGAAGATGAAATCCAAAAAATAACTGACAAAAAGATAGAAGAAGTGGAAGCTCTTGCTAATAAGAAAAACAAAGAATTGATGTCAGTATAAATTGAATAAGGCTAGTTTTAAAAGGATAAGTGATTTATTGAATAGGGATATTTTTCCTACTAGAATTTCTAGTAGGATTTTATCCTTGTTCTTAAAGCAATTATCCTTACTTTTAAATTCGGGCATAAGTTTAGACAATGCCCTAAGCATAATAATAGGTCAGAATATAGATAAAAAACTAACGAAGAGCCTAAAAAAAGTTTTAGATAATTTAAATAATGGTCTAAATGCTTATGAATCCTTTTACAAAGAAAAGGAAAGCTTTGGTCCTATGCTAATATCTTTCATAAAATCAGGGGAGGAGAGTGGAAGGCTCGGTGATGTATTAGATGAATTTTCAGACTTTTTATTTGTAACAAGTAACAATAAATCAAAAATAAGAGAAGCCTTTATCTATCCCATAGTGCTGTTATTAGTTACAATTATAGTGATAGGTTTAATTATAAATCTAGTAATGCCTACATTTATAGCAAGTTTTAAAGATGCTAACATGGTTTTACCATTATCCACGAGAATACTTATTTCTATAAGTGACTTTTTTAGTGAATACTGGATTTTAATTTTAGCAATGATAGTCACCACTTTTCTAATGCTTGTATTATTTTATAGGAAAGATGATTATAGGCTTGCGATCGACTATGCATTATTTAAATATCTACCTCTAAAACGTTTTAGAATGTTAAATGTAGAGTACAAGTTGACATCTCTACTTTATATTTTAAAAAGCGGGGGAATTGATATTATAAAAAGTATAGGCATTATAAGTGCATCTTACAGAAATACCTATATACAAGAAAAGTTTTATTACATAGAAAAAGATCTCTTGGAAGGGAGGAATCTCTCTGAGTGCTTTGATAGGTCTGAAATCTTTTCAAACATGCTAGTATCAATGTTAGAAATAGGAGAAACTAGCGGTAAACTAGAAGAATCTCTTAAGAAAGCATCAGAATATTATTCGAACGAATATATTTATAAATTAAAGAAATTTTCGAAACTTGCTGAACCAATTTTGATTTTAATAATGGCATTCATAGTAGGATTTGTAGTATTTTCTGTGACTATTCCTATGTTTGATTCGGTAAATAGTCTTTATTAAGGAGCATATATGAACAAGAAGAAAAAGGGATTTACCCTAATAGAACTAATAATAGTAATAGCTATAATTTCAATTCTCGCCGCTATAGCTATTCCTAGATATAATAAGTCTAAATTAAAGGCAGCATACGCTGCTGATGAGGCAAACAGACAAGTTTTAACAACTGCAGCAGAAATGGCTATAGCAGATGGCAATATAGATAGTTTTACTTGGACTAAAGGGAATCCTCCAAATAACGAATATATTGAAAAATGGCCGGAAATTCCAAAAGGACTCGGCCACGATGAAGATAGCTATACTGTAAAATATGAAAATGGGGTCATAAAAATAGAACCTATAATCACACAGGAAGTTCAAGATTAATAGATGTATTTTATATTTGTTTTTTATCTGGGTGCGATATTTGGATCTTTCATAAGCTTAGTTCAACATAGAAAACTCAAAGATGAATCTATAATATATCCTAGAAGTCACTGCGAAGCTTGTGGGAAAAATCTAAAGTTTTATGAGCTTTTTCCTATATTTTCTTATATATTCCTAAAAGGTAGGTGCAAAAATTGTGAAGAAAAGATTGGAGTCGAGAGCTTAATTATAGAAATAGCTTGCGGAGTTTTGTCTTTACTAGCATTCAGATATAGTTTTACAATAGAGTCGATTCTGATCTTCTTATCCTTAATAATTGGATTGTTAATATCTATCATTGATTTAAAAACAATGGAGATTTATCAAAATCATCTACTTATTTTATTAGGGCTAGGAATAATTTATAGGTTAATCTACATAGGCTTTTCTTGGGACTATATCCTAGAGGTTATTGTATTTAGCGTTATTTACTGGCTGATATTTAAAATATCAAAGGAAAATATTGGAGATGGTGATTACTACTTTTATGTAGGTTTATCTTTATTTTTAAAGGACCGAGTATTTGTACCTTACATTTTTCTATCAATTTGGCTTGGCGCACTAGTTGGGATAATTATTTTAATTAAGGATAAAAGTTTTGGTAGACATATGCCTTTTGCCATATTTATCTTTATTTCTTACGTTTCTATGCTTTCATTAGACGGAAGGTTTTTCTTATGAATATTAAAAAGCGAGGATTCACTCTGATTGAATTACTTGTAACTGTCGCTATAATTTCAATTATTTCAACTGTAGCAGTTTTAAGACTCAACATTATCCGAGAAATCAAGATTAAAAATGAAGTTAATACTCTTGCTAATAATGTTTATTTTGCAAAAGAAAAGGCAATGGCAAGTGGAAATAGTGTTATAGTCAAGATAAATAAAGATTACTATACTATTTCTCAGAAAAGTGGGCTTAAGGTAGAGGAAATGGAAGCGAGGAGAGTAAATCTAAATTATCTTAGAAAATATGGTCACGGAACAGAAAAGTTTGAGTTCTTGCCAACTGGTTCTGTAAATGGAGCCGATAGTATAAGATTTTCTTGCGATAATGGTTACAATTATATACTAACAGTAGGTGTAGCAGGAGGCTATAGTCATGTGTCTAAAGAAAAGATCGAATAATAAAAAGCTTTTAGGTTTTACATTGATAGAATGTCTTATAGCTCTAGCTTTACTTGCAATAATAACAGTCAGCCTAATGCCTTCTCTTTCAAACATTTATAGGTTAGATGTTAAAAATAAAGAAGATACAAGACTTATTTATGCTATGGAAGAAGCCCTTGAAAGATCTAAAGACATGGAAGTTGGAGATGATATCATTAGGGTGAATAATTTTGATATAGAAGTAAGTGTTAGCGATTACGAGGGTAATTTAAAGAAAATTGTCGTAACATGTGATGGCTACTCTTTGGATTTGGTAAAATAAGATGAAGAAAAAAGGATTTACCCTAATAGAATTACTTGCAAGTCTTGCTATAATTAGCTTACTTGTTGGATCTTTGAGTTTAGTATTTTCTTTTAATTTTAATATTTTAAATTCCTCCTACAAGGAAGAAAAAGAATATAAACAAGCCAGTTTTGCTGCAATGTATATAGAAGAAAAGATAAGAAAATCTCAAAAAATAACTGAAATAGAATCTCTAGACACTTGTAATTTTATATTATTTGTAGATGGAAAGAAGGAAAATAGTACGTATTCTCAAATAAGATTTTCTCTAGAAAATAGGAATAGCGAAGAAGAGGGCTATAAGGTTTTATATGCCTATATTGACAATAATGATAATCCAAGCTTTAAAGAAGTAAAGGTAAGAATTGCTATTTTACGAGATATCTTCATGTACTATGATAAAGAAAATCAAACGATTGAAATTGTAATTAACAACTCCTCTCCAAAATCAAGAATAAAGACCTTTATAAAGCTTGAGGATAGGCTATGAAAAAGGGCTTTGTAAGTATATATGTTTTACTTCTCTTACTTATCTTATCAGTTAGCATAGCCTTTATTAATGATCAAAGTAAAAATAATCAAGAAATAAAATCAAGTTTGCTTGATAAAAAACAAGCTACCTACGATGCTGAATCAAGCATTAACATATATTTAAAGGAAGAAAAGGAAAGCCTTCTGGCATATATTGACAATGATTTTGATAGAGATATATCGAATTTGAGTAAAGATGAGATAGCAAATTTAAAAGAAGAGAGCATTTATTATAAAAACAATAATAGGAAAATCTATTTAACAAGAGTAAAAGATTTCTACAGGGATGATTTAAAAGATACTAATACGAAAATATATAGAGTATACAATGAATCTGTTTATAAAAGCTCTCTAGGAGAGGCTAGAGCCTATATAGATGCGTGTATAAATCCAATATTATTAGAAAAAAAGCCAATTTCCTATGATGAAAATAAAGAATATATAGATAAGCTTAGAATAAATAACTGTGAAGTCTTGGATAATAAAGCTTTTAACAAGAAAAAAGAATACGGGCCTTGTGTCATAGTAGAAGGTGATATGAAGCTTACGAAAGATATAAATATAAAAGGAATACTAATTGTAAAAGGAAAGATAGACCTTAATGGGAAAAGTCTAACTGTAGATGGGCTATTGGCTTGTAATGGTTATAATCAAGACAAATTATCTTATACAAATGATTATGAATTGTTTAAAGACAGCATAGGAAATCTCGATAGTAAATATAGTTTACAAATAATTAGTAAACAAGCTTACTAAATCTTGCCAAATGGCAAATTATGGTATAATAATTGAAGAGAAAACGAAAATCAATGGAGGAAACATGAAAATTCTAGTAATAAATTGTGGTAGTTCATCACTAAAATATCAATTATTTGACATGGACAATGAAGAAGTTATGGTAAAAGGTCTTGTAGAAAGAATTGGAATTGACGGATCAAGACTTATCCAAGAAAAAGGTGATGACAAATATACAATAGAAGAAGATATGAAAGATCACACTGAAGCAGTAGGTCACGTGTTTGATGCTTTAGTAGATAGTGAAAACGGTGTTATCAAAGATCTTTCTGAAATAGATGCAGTTGGACATAGATTTGTTCATGGTGGAGAAAAAATTACAAAATCAACTTTAATAGATTCTGATGTAAGAAAAGCTATTGAAGAATATACAAAGTTCGCACCACTTCACAACCCAGCAAACCTAATGGGACTTGAAGCTTGTGAAAAATTACTTGAAGGCGTTCCAAATGTAGCAGTATTTGATACAGCATTCCACCAAACTATGCCAGAGAGAACCTTCCTTTATGGTATTGACTACAAATACTACGAAGAAGAAGGAATTAGAAAATATGGTTTCCACGGAACAAGCCACAAATTCATTACAAACAAAACTGCGGAACTTTTAGGTAAAGATGTAAGTGAATTAAATATTATTTCTTGCCACCTTGGTAATGGTTCTTCTATTACAGCTGTTAAAGATGGTAAATCATATGACACATCAATGGGTCTAACTCCACTTGAAGGTTTAATCATGGGAACAAGATCAGGAGATATCGATCCAACAGCAGTAACATATATCATGCAAGAAAACAATATTTCACCAAAAGAAATGGAAAATATCTTAAATAAAGAATCAGGAGTTCTTGGTGTATCTGGCGTAAGCTCTGACTTTAGAGATCTAGAAGCAGCTGCTAAAGAAGGAAACGAAAGAGCTCAATACGCCCTAGATATGTTCATCACAAGAGCTAAAAGATATATAGCAGGATACATGGCTGAAATAGGAAGTGTTGACGCTATTGTATTTACTGGTGGAATTGGTGAAAACTCAATTGAGATGAGAAAAGACATCATGGATGGTTTCCAACAATTTGGTATAGAAATTGATGAAGAAAAGAATAACGTTCGTGGAGGAGCTCACGAAGTATCTACAGATGATTCTAAAGTTAAGGTTATGGTTGTAGCGACTAACGAAGAATTGATGATAGCAAGAGATACAAAATCAATTGTAGAAGCTTGACAAAAAGTTTTTAGAATTATATAATATAAAAGATTGCTAAACTGATAAGAGGAGGTGTCAAAGATGGCAGTACCAAAGAGAAGAACATCAAAAACAAGAAAAAATAAAAGAAGAGCCTCAGCTTATACTTTGAATAGATCAAACTATGTTGAGTGTCCAAATTGTCATGAGCCAAAACTTCCACACAGAGTTTGCCCAAACTGTGGTGAATATAAAGGCGAAACAATTCTTGATGTAGAGTAAAGATAGTGTTTAACACTATCTTTTTTTTATAAAAATAAAGAGGAATATATGAAAATATTAATAGATACATATGGAGCAGATCAGGGAGAGAAAGTCCTAGTAGATGGAGCCATAGCTTGCCAAAAAAAGAAAGACTTTACACCTGTTTTTATCGGAGATAAGGAAAAAATAGAAGAATTAATAGCTGGTAGGATAGATAAGTATGAGATAATCCATACAACAAGTTTTATCTCAAATGACGATGACCCTGCAAGATCTATAAGAAGAAAAAAAGATGCCTCCATTGTTTTAGCCTATGAAAAAGCCAAGGAAGAAGACTATGATGGGATTCTATCAGCTGGTTCAACTGGAGCTTTACTTGCGGGAGGCTTATTTATAGCAAAAAGAATCAATGGTATAGAAAGAGCATGCCTTGCAACTAGTCTTCCTACAATAGAAGGGACAACACTTCTAATGGATACAGGAGCTAACATGGACTGCAAGGCTCAATATCTGGAAGAATTCGGATTAATGGGTAAAGTATATCTAGAAAATGTTCTTGGCATAGATAATCCAAAAGTAGCCCTTCTAAATGTTGGAGTTGAAGAGCATAAAGGTAATAAACTAAGCAAAGAATCCTACACATTATTAAAGGAAGCCAACCTAAACTTTGTTGGAAATATCGAGGCAAGAGACCTTTTAACAGGAAAGGCAAATGTAATTCTTGCAGATGGATTTGATGGAAATATTGCTATCAAAACAGCAGAAGGAATTTTGAAGTTAGTTGCTAGTCAACTGAAAGAAGTGTTTTACAAGTCATTATCAAACAAACTTGCTGCTGGAATGTTAAAAAAGGACATCAAAGGTATGTTTGGCAAATATTCTGCTGATGAAGTAGGTGGTGCACCTTTACTTGGAGTAAAATCATATGTCTTCAAGGCGCACGGTAATGCTAATGAAGTTGCAATATGTAATGCTCTTTTAGGACTAATGGATTATATAGACAAGAAAGTAATAGATAAAATTGAAGGAGAATTGATTTGATTAGAGAAAGATTAAAAGAATTGGCAGTAGAAAATTTAGATATTGATCCAGACCAAATTGATCTAGATAGCAAAATTTCTGATTTAGATATCGACTCTATTGACCTAGTTGATTTTATAATGATAATAGAAGATGAATTTTCAATTGAGTTTTCTGATGAAGAACTTGATGAGATTGAAAGTTTCGCTGACATAGTTAGTTTGATTGAGAGCAAAAATTAATGTCTATATCTAAAAATAGATTAAAAAAAATAGAAGAATTTGAGAATAAAATAGGCTACAGCTTCAATGATAAGGAATTGATAGATGTAGCCTTTACTCATTCATCTTATACAAATGAAGCGAGAGGCGAGAGCAAGAGTAACGAAAGATTGGAGTTTCTTGGTGATTCCATCTTAGATATGATAGTAAGTGAGATTTTGTTTAAACATTACAACAACAAACCCGAAGGTTGGTTGACTAAAACTAGATCAAGACTAGTCTGCACTTCATCTTTTGCAAAAGCTTGTGAAAAATTCGATATGTCATCTTATTTAAACTTTGGCAAGGGTGAAAAGGAGCATGGAGGTCATCTAAAAAAACACGTCAAGGCTGATACCTTCGAAGCAGTGTGTGCTGCAATATACCTTGATAGTTCTTATGAAAAATTATTTGATATACTAGTTAAGAATTACAAAGAAGAAGCTCTTGTAATCATAAATGATGATAGTATTTTCAATGATTATAAGACAAAACTACAGGAGTATCACAATGCTAAAGATAAGAAGATATTAAAGTATGAGCTTGTAAAAGAAGAAGGTCCAGAACACGCAAAGACCTTTACTATGGCTGTCAAACTAGGAAATAGAATATTGGCAACAGGTATTGGCAAAAATAAAAAGCAAGCTGAACAAGATGCAGCAAAGGCTGCTTATAATAAGATTAAAAAATAATTATGGCAAAGAAAGAATATATAATACCAATATTTATACCTTTTTTGGGTTGTCCACATGATTGTGCGTTTTGCAATCAAGTTAAAATTACAAATTATAAGGACAAGTTAGATGAGGAAAAAATAATAAGCGAAATAAATAAAAATCTCTCATATTACCCTGATAAGAAGGCTACAGAGATAGCATTTTTTGGCGGATCTTTCACAGGACTTGACCAAGATACAATGATAGGTTATCTAAAGATTGCCTTAGCCTACAAAGAGAAGGGAATTATTGATAGAATCAGACTTTCTACTAGACCTGATTATATAAATAATTCTATTCTTGATATTTTACAAGATTATAAAGTTGATATTATAGAGCTTGGAATCCAATCACTTGATCAAAATATTTTAGATGCAAATGAAAGAGGTCATAGCATAGATGAATCTTTTTATGCTAGTAAACTCATAAAACAAAGGGGATTTACCTTAGGTCATCAAATAATGCCTGGATTATATAAAGATACAAGAGAAAAATCTATAGAAACTGCTATAAAATCTGCAAACATTGGTCCTGATATAGTAAGGATATATCCTACGTTAGTAATAAAAGATACAAAACTTGAGATTTTATATAATAATGGATTGTATCAACCATTAAGCTTAGATAAGGCGGTGTCTCTATCTGCAAATCTTTATATGATTTATAGGGCAAAAGATATAAAGGTAATAAGAATAGGTCTTCAACCAACAGAAAATATTAATGACAAGGAAGATGTTGTTGCAGGTCCTTTTCATCCTGCTATTAGACAACTTGTAGAATCATACGTCTATAGGATTTATTTAGAAGAAATAATTAGAGAAAATAATATTTCTGGTGACATAAATATCCATACAGATCCAAGGAGTATATCTATTATTGCTGGCAACAAGAAATCTAACAAAAAATATTTTTATGATAATTTTGGCATAAATTTGTCTTTCACAGAAGATGATTTAGGATATATACAAGCAAGTGATATGAAGATTGATATAGACCTAGATGGTTTTATAAAAAGATATGTAAAGAAAAACTACGGTGGTGATTTGCTATTAGACTAGAAAATATAGAACTAAAGGGATTTAAATCATTTGCGAATAGAACAAAGATAGATTTTGACGATAGAATTACAGCGGTAGTTGGACCAAATGGCTCAGGAAAGAGCAATATATCTGACGCTATTAGATGGGTTTTGGGAGAACAATCTGCAAAATCACTCCGTGGAAATAAAATGGATGATGTAATCTTTCAAGGAGGAGAAAACTCTAAATCTTTAAACTTAGCGGAAGTGAATCTTAATTTTTCTAATGAAGATAAGGCCTTGGATCTAGCTTATGATAAGGTTAAAATCTCTAGAAGAATCTATAGAGATGGAGAAAATGAATATAGAATCAATGGCAAAAAGGTAAGACTTAAAGACGTAAGAGAGCTTTTTCTAGATACAGGCGTAGGTAAAGAGGGATATTCAATTATATCTCAAGGAAGAATTGAACAAATCATATCCTCATCTCCAAAGGATAGGAGAAGTATATTTGAGGAAGCTAGTGGTATATCTAAACACAAATTCAGACGAGATGAAGCTAACAAAAAACTTGAAAAGGTTAGCGATGATCTTGAGATAATAAATAGAGATTGGGAATTTAAGAAAAAAGACTTAAACCTTCTAAAAACATATGCAGATAATAGCAGAAAACATAAAGAATTAACAGAATCTTTAGATGAAAAATCTTATTTTTATGTAAAAAACAAATCAGAGAGTTTGATTGCGGAAAAGAGTTCCGTAGAAGATGAAATTAATAGGTTAAAATCTGAAATAGAAGGAAAATCTAACAAGCTTGATGAAATAAAAAGTAAATTAAAACCTTATGAGATAAACCTTAATTCTGTAAATGATGAGATATATAAAGCAACAGAATCTATTAGAAGATACGAAAAGTCAATTGAAAAATCGGAAAATTCACTTTTATTAAATGAAAGAGAATTTTCCTATAAACAAAAAGACCTTGATAGACTCCTAGAAAATATAAAAAATAGTAATCTAAAGAAAGAAAAACTTCTAAAAGACCTTGAAGATAACAAAAAAAGACAAAAAAGTTTAGAAGAAAAGTTAGATGAGATCAAAGCTCAAATAGCAGATAATAAAGAGCTTTCAAATAAATTAGAACAAGATAAAATAGCCATCTCAGATAATAAGAAAAGAGTTGAAGTAGACTTAGTTAAAATATCTGAAGAAATCTACCAATATGAAATCAACCAAAAATCTAAAGCTATTCTTGACAAGAGGAAGGCTAAAGAAGATGAGATTAGGATAGAAAAATTAAATAATCTTTCCAAAGAAATTGAAAAACTAGAGATTGATAGAGATTCTTTAATTGAGGAAATCAAAACTTTAGAAGAAAAAAACGCTAATTTTAAGGAAGAATTAACTAAAAAGTCAGAAATTCTGAAAGATAAGAAGATAAAATTAGATGAACTAATAAAAGAGAATAACGAAAATAACTTAAAATTAAAGACTAGTATATCAGAATTTAAATTACAAAAGGAAAACTTAGACAAGAACAGGGGTTATTTTTATTCCATACAAGATTTTTTGAACAAAACGAAAGATTCTTGCTTAGATAATTTGTATCTTGATTCTTTGGCAAATCTTATAAGTGTTAAAGAAGGTTATGAGGAAGTATTAGATAATTTGATGGGAAATGCCCTTCAAAATATCGTCACTATATCAAAAAGTGACACGAGAGAGCTAATCAATTTTGTAAACCAAAATAGACTAGGAAGGATTACTTTCTTGCCTATTGATTCTATTAAATCTTTTAGGAAGGATAAACCTAACTATCCTGAAGTTCTAGCTATGGCTTATGATTTGGTGGGATATGATACGAATCTTAGTCATATAATAGATCATTTCCTAGGATCTACTGTAGTTGTAAAAGATATTGATGATGCTATAAGTTTATCTAATAAAATCAAAGGCTATAGAATAATTACCATGAATCTCGATATAATCAACAATTGGGGGTCAATGGTTGCTGGAAATGACAAGAATAGAAAGAAAAATACAAATCTTTTAAATAGAAATAAGAGGCTGGATGATTTAAAAGAAAAAATCCTAAAACTTAGAAATAATAAGGATAAATTAAATCTCGCTTATAATGAATTAATCCAAAGCATAGACGATTTAGAGGAGAATTTATCTTTAGATAAAAAAACCCTTACAAATCACGCAGAAGATTATAGGATAAATCTTAATAAGCTTGAGACAATTAAAATTAAATTAGAAAATCTACATCAGAGAAAAGATGAATTAAATGAAAAAATTGATACAGATGATAAAGATGAAAAAGTTGTAGATGTTTCTGATTTAAAGAGAAAAAGAGATATTGGAAACGAAAAGATAAGTGAAATAAGTAAAGAGTTAGAAAAGATTGATCAACTTATCAAAGAAAAGTCTACAGAAAATCTAAGACTAGAAAGTCAATTTGAGATAAGTAAAAGAGATAATGTCTTAACTATAAATAAAATATCTGACCTAAATAACGCTATAAATGATTTAGAATCTTCTTCTAGGCTTGAAAGTAAGCTTAAAATTGAAACTGAAAGTTCTCTTAAAGACTTAAAAACAGATGATGAAAAGCTTAGAAAAACTATAGAATTTTCTAAGAAAAACATGGCCAAAGAAAAAGAAAGGTTAAGTAAAAAAGAGCTTTCCAGAAATAAAATGCTTGACGATAATACTACTATGGTTAAGGATAACACTAAGCTTGAAGAAGAGTTAAAGAATCTTGAAATGAAAAAAGTAGAGGCTGACTATAAGCTAAAATCTCTTACGGAAAAATATGATTCTTTGATAGATGAGGTTAAAGCTTATATAAGTATGCCTATAGAAGATCTTTCTAAGAAGTATAAGGATAGAGACATTGTAAAGGTTAGCAAATCTAAACTGATTGAAATCCAGAGAAAATTGAATTCTGTAGGATATTTTGAAAGTGATTCTATCAATAAATATGAAGAGAGCAAAAAAGAATTCGACTTTATTGATAGACAGCTTCAAGATTTGGTTAATTCCAAAGAGGATATAGAAAAGATGATTGCTAAGCTTGAAAAAGATATGAAAGTAGAGTTTTTAAAAAATTTCAAACTCATAAATGATAAGTTTACAAGAATATTCAAAACTCTATTTATCGGAGGAGATGCCAAGCTAGTTCTCGATAGTGACGATAGTTTGAATGCTGGAATAGAAATACAAGCTAGACCTCCAGGAAAATCTCAAAAGACAATATCTCTTTTGTCTGGTGGAGAGAAGGCGCTTACAGCAGTTTCGCTATTATTTGCAATATTTGAAACAAATCCCGCACCTTTTGCAATACTTGATGAGATTGATGCTGCCTTAGATGAAACTAATATTAAAAGATATATTGAATATCTAAAAAGTTTGTCTGATAAGACCCAATTTATAATGATCACTCACAGACAAACAACCATGCAACTTGCAGAAAGAATTCATGGTGTAACTATTAGTGATGAAGGAATAAGTAAGATTTACTCGATAGATTTTGGGCAAAATTGAAAATGACCTTTAGAAAAGTACAATAACCTAGATAAGGAGGAAGTATGGCAATTAGAAATATAAGAAAAGAAGGGGACCCTTTATTAAGAAAAAAATCTAAAGTGGTTCCAGAAGTAACAGATAGAATAAAAGTTTTACTAGACGATATGGCTGAAACAATGTATCAAGCCGATGGCGTTGGTCTTGCTGCTCCTCAAGTTGGAATATTAAAAAGAGTAATAGTGGTTGACCCACATGATGAAACAACAGGATTAGTAAAATTAGTTAATCCTGAAATAATAGAATCTGATGGTGAGCAGGTAGGAGTAGAAGGTTGTCTTTCTATACCTAATTTTAATGCTACAGTAAAAAGACCTGAGCATGTAAAAGTAAAATATATTGATGAAGATGGCAATGAAAAAATCTGGGATGCCCATGGATTCCCAGCTGTAATTTTATCTCATGAAATTGACCATTTAGATGGGATTTTGTTTAGAGATAAGTCTATTGAAGAGGTTAAATACGATAATTAATGATTAATATATGTTTTATGGGAAATCCAAAGTTTGCAGTGCGAACTTTGGATATTCTTTATAAGGATAAAGATATAGATGTTAAACTTGTAGTAAGCTCTGAGGATAAGAAAAGATCTAGGGGCAAGGTTAGCCCAACAGAGATTAAAAAATATGCTCAAGATAATAACATCGACGTTGTAACACCTAAGACAGTCAATACTGAGGAGTTTGTAAATAAACTAAAAGAACTAGATATTGACTACATTGTGGTAGTTGCCTTTGGACAAATGATTGGAAAAGTTTTACTAGAAGCATATCCTGATAGGATTATAAATCTTCATCCATCCAAACTACCAGAATATAGGGGAGCTAGCCCTATGCAATTTTCTATATTAAATGGAGATAAAATAACTTCTGCAACAACTATGCTTATAGAAAAGGGAATGGATTCTGGTGATATTCTTATGCAAAAGGATGTAGAGATTAAAGATTCTGATGATTATACCAGCATGGAAGAAAAACTTGGAGAAATTGGAGCTTTAGCTATCAGAGATACTCTACTAAACTTTGATAGTTTATACGAAAAAAGAATAAAACAAGACGATGAGAAAGCTACATTTTGTACAAAAATAACAAAAGATATGGGAAAGATCAACTGGTCAGAGTCTTCTTTTTATATAATAAATAAAATCCGTGCTTTCGTAGAATATCCAGTAGCTCATTTTTCTTATGAAGGAAAAAACGTAAAAGTATATAAGGCAGAAGTTCTTGATTCATATAAGAAAAATCCTGGTTTTGTCTACAAGGCAAATCCTAAGGAAGGAATCGTTATAGGAACTGGAGATGGAGCTATAAAACTTGTTAAAATTCAATTTCCAGGAAAAAAAGCCATGGACGTCAAATCTTTCCTAATGGGAAATGATTTTAAAGAAGAGATAAATCTAGACTAATGACGGATTTAGAATTAATATTTAATAGCTTATCAGACATAATTTATAAAGGTAAGAAAAGTAACGATGAGATTAATTGCTTGTCGGATAAGGCAAGTAATCTCTCTTACATAACTAAGGTAATATATGGGGTTTTAGAAAACAAAATATATTTAGATTATATGATTGATAAGTTATCTAAAGTGAAATTTAAAAAAATTCACAAGAATGTCCTAATTATATTAGAGATTGGAATTTATAATATTCATTTTCTGGAAACAAAGGATTATGCGACAGTTGATAAATTAGTTGATCTTACAAAGAAGAAAAACAAAAGATCGGTAGGCTTTGTAAATGCTATTCTTAGAAACTTTATTAGAAATGAAAAAGAAATATCTAAGATAAAGATTAGTGATGATTTGAAGTCCCTATCTGTTAGATATTCCATGCCTTATGACATAACTAAATATATTTTTGATAATTATGGTATGGATTATACTAAAGAATTTCTAAGGTATGCTAATAAAGAAAGTAAACTCTCAATAAGAGTAAATACTACAAAAACAAATGTAGAAATCTTAAAAAAAGACCTTGAATCTATAGGATATACTGTAAAAGATTCAAATATAAGCAAGAATGCTCTGATAGTAGACAATCCTAATGGTTTAGTCAGCACAACTCTATTCGAAAATGGTCAATTTACTATCCAACAAGAAGCAAGTATGAAAACAGTTGAAGTTTTAAATCCAGGGCAGAATTCTAATATTCTCGATATTTGTGCAGCGCCAGGGACCAAGACAACCTATATTGCTGAATATACAGAAAATACAGGTAAAATATTAGCAAACGATATTTCCTTTAATAAGTTGGATTTGATTATGGAAAATATCAATAGGCTTGGCCTAAGAAATATTGAACTCACTAACTTCGATGCTAGAGTTTATAAGGATGAATACAAGGAGAAGTTTGACTATGTTTTAGTTGATGCACCTTGTTCAGGATTAGGTGTTATGGCTAGAAAGCCAGAAATAAGATACAACCGAAGCTTAGAAGATATAAGAAAACTTGCCGAGCTTCAAAGAGAAATCATTACAAATGCTGTACAATATTTGAAAGTAGGTGGAGTTTTGGTTTATTCAACATGTACTATAGGAAATATAGAAAATAAAGAAAACTTTGACTATATTAAAAAAATGGAAAACATGGAAGTTATTCCAATAGATGGCAAGGATTACATCGAATTTGTAAGCTTTAAAGAAAATACTGATGGATTTTTTATAAGTAAGTTTAAGAAGATATGATATGAAAGAAACTATTAACGATAAGTCAATAAAAGAATTAGAAGAAATATTTGAAGAGAATGGATACAAGAAATTTAGAGCAAAACAGGTTTATAGGCAAATTCATGTAAATAAGATAAATGATTTTTCCAAAATGACAGACTTATCTAAAGATATGAGAGAAGCTTTAGATGAAAAATATAAGTTTTCAAGCCTAAAACTAAGAAGAGAGTTTATATCAAAAATCGATTCAACTAAAAAATATCTATTTGAGCTAGAAGATGGAAATATTATAGAATCTGTATATATGGAATATGAAAATAGAAGGACAATTTGTATTTCATCTCAGGTTGGTTGTAGAATGGGATGCAAATTCTGTGCTTCAACTAAAAATGGCTTAGTTAGAAATATGACAGCATCAGAACTTATCGAGGAAGTATATGAACTTGAAAGAATCAATGGTGATATAAATAACATAGTTATAATGGGGATAGGAGAACCTTTAGATAATTACGATAATATCAAAAACTTTATAGAAATTATCACAGACGAGAAAGGAAGAAACTTATCTCATAGGTCTATAACCTTATCTACATCTGGTCTTGCTCCTATGATAGTAAAGCTTGCAGATAGTGGGCTAGACATCAATTTAGCTTTGAGCTTGCATTATGCTGATGATAAGAAAAGAAGACAATTTATGCCAGTATCTAATAAATATGCTATAAAAGAATTGATGGAGGCTACTGACTACTATTTAGATATAACCAAAAGAAGGGTTAGCTTTGAGTATGTAGTTATAGATGGTGTAAATAATCTCGATGAAGATGTAGATAATCTAGTAAGACTATTAAAGGGTAAAAATGTTCATATAAATTTAATTCCATTAAACCCAATCGAGGAGTTTTCTTATAATAAACCTAAAAATACTGCTCTAAAAGAATTTAGAGATAAACTGATTTCTAAGAAATTAAATGCCACAATAAGAAGGTCTATGGGATCAGATATAGATGCATCTTGTGGTCAACTTAGAAATAACTATGCGAGGTGAGCATGAAATTTAGTACGATATCAAATATCGGTAAACGACGAGAAGAAAATGAAGATGCCTATGGAAATATAAGTATAGGAGATATTGACTTTTTTATAGTTGCCGATGGAATGGGTGGTCATAGCAAGGGAGAAGTTGCTAGCAAGCTTGCTAGTGTAACCTACATAGATTTTATAAAAAATGCAGATTTGTCTATCTACGAATCTATAGAAGATTTACAAGAGGAAGCTATATTTAAAGCCAATGACAAAATTTATGAATTAGCAGACGATAGTGAAGGTCGCAGTATGGGCACAACTGTTGTTTGTCTTGCGATGGATAATAAAAATAAAAAATATATAATATCTCACGTAGGCGATTCGAGGGCATATCTATTTAGAGATGGAGATTTTATTTTTAAAACTAGAGACCATTCACTAGTAAATGATTTGGTAGATTCCGGATCGTTAACCGAAGATGAGGCGAAAAATTTCATCAACAAATCTGCCATAACTAGGGCTGTCGGCACAGAAGATGAGCTTGAGGTAGATACAGAAGTTATAGATATGGTAAAAGGCGATGTATTGATGCTATTTACTGATGGTTTATCCAATGAAGTAGAAGATGAAGAAATTAGAACTGTTGTAAATGATTTTGACGATGCCTACGAGATTTCGTCAAAATTAGTTGAACTTGCACTAAATAAAGGTGGTCATGACAATATAACCTTGACTACCGTTTTGATATAAGAGGTAATATGGATAAGATAATTTTGGACAATAGGTACGAGATTATACAGCAAATCGGAGTTGGAGGAATGGCCAAGGTTTATAAGGCCAAGGACAGATTGTTAGATAGATTTGTAGCTATCAAAGTCTTGAAAGAACAATACGCCGAGGATGATGAGTTTCTAAAGAAATTTAATAACGAGGCTCAATCAGCTGCTAAACTCAACCACATAAATATTGTTAATGTCTATGATATAGGTCAAGACTTGTTCGAAGGAAAAAAGATCTATTACATAGTTATGGAATATGTTGAAGGAGAGACTCTAAAAGATTTAATTGATAGCGAGGGACAATTATCAAATCATGATATAATTGATTACTCAGTTCAAATCGCTCAGGCTCTAAAGTCAGCTCATAATTCTGGAATAATTCATAGGGATATAAAACCACAAAATATATTGATAGATAAATACGGACTTGCCAAAGTAACTGATTTTGGTATAGCGAGAGTTTCATCTAATGCAACTATAACCTATACTTCATCTATCTTGGGCACAGTTCATTATATTTCTCCAGAACAAGCCAAGGGAAAAATTGTAGATGAGAAAAGTGATCTATACTCTCTAGGTGCTGTTATGTATGAGATGGCAACAGGAAAAGTTCCTTTTGATGCGGATAACTCCGTTGGAATTGCAGTAATGCACATTCAAGATAAGCCAAAACCAGCTAAAGATTTAAATCCAAATCTATCAGATCACTTAAACTATATAATAATGAAGCTACTCGAAAAAGAACCAGCTAATAGGTTCTTAAATGCGAGCGAATTAATTGATAGCTTGGAAAATCCTCAGGTAAATGATTATGATAAATCAATGGAAGAAACTGCCAAAATCCCAATTGTAGTTCCAAACAAAGAACAAAAGAAAAAGAAAGCTGAGAAGAAGGCTAAAAAGAAGGAAGAAGAATCTGTTTATGTTTCTCCTACTGATGAGGAAACTCCAAGTACCAAAAAAGATAAACCGATTAAACTATGGCCTATTGCCTTGCTTGCTTTAATATTAGTAGGTGCAGTTTATTATTTCTTATCAAGACCTACGGATACTCAAATTGAAATGCCAACAGTAATAAACTTAACCCAAGAAAAAGCAGTTAAAGAATTAGAAAAAAGAGGACTGAAAGCAAATATACTAAGAACTGAGGAAAGCGACGAGTACGACAAGGGCAAGGTTATGAAGCAAGATCCTGAAGCAAACACTAAGGTTGACAAAGGAACGATAGTAAATCTTGTAATAAGCGCAGGTAGAGAAATAGCGGTTCCTGACTTGTCAGGATTAACAGTTGCTGAAGCAGAAGAAGCCCTAAAAGATGTTGGTTTATCAATAGGTAGAACTAGTACAGAGTATGATGATATAGTTGCCAAAGATTTAATCCTTAAACAAGATCCAAAACCAGATACAAATATTCAAGCTGGAAGTAAAGTAGATGTTGTTGTAAGTGCGGGCGCTGAAGAAAAAATTGTAAATGTTGAAGTACCAAATCTAGTAGGCATTGATGAAAATCAAGCTATTAATTTAATTAGCCAGTATGGACTAACTTTAAGAAATGTAGACTACAAAGAAAGCGAAGATGTAGAAAAAGGGCTTGTAATGAGTCAATCTATAACAAGCGGCACTCAAGTAGCAGAGGGTTCAAATATTGATATTGTAATAAGTACTGGAAAGAAAGAAAACCCACCAAAGGAAAATCAAGGCGAAGAAAAACCTAAGAACGTGGACTTGAAACTAAATATATACACTGGAAATGATAATTTTAATGTCAAAATATTTAAGCTTGATGATAATGGTAAAAGAAGTGACATATTATATAACCAGAATCATAGCAGGGAAGATTTAGATGAACAAGCTGTCCTAAACCTCAATTTTCAGTCTATTGAAAATACCCAGTTCGAAGTTTTGGTCGATGAAGAATCATATGGAGTGTACACAGTAAATTGAAACAAGGGAAAATAATTAAATCTCAAAAAGACTTGTATTATGTAAATTCTGAAAGTGAAACGCTGATGTGCAAGGCTAGGGGGAATTTTAGGAAAAAAGGGATAAAACCATTGGTTGGAGACAATGTATTAATAGAAGATTTGTCAGAGGGCGAAGGATATATCACCCAAATATGTCAAAGGTCAAATGAAATAAAAAGACCAAACATATCAAATGTAGATCAAATACTATTATTTGCAACGATTAAAAATCCCCCTCTAAATCTTTACAGCTTAGATAAATATCTAGCCATGTGTGAATATATTGGCATCGATGTTTGCATGATTCTATCAAAAATTGACCTAGCAGATCAAAAAGAGATTGATGATTTTGTAAAAATCTATGAACCAATAGGATATAAGATAATATGCCTAGATAATTACGATGATTTCCCAGAAGATGAAATAATGAATGTATTAAGTGGAAAAACATCTGCAGTGTCTGGTGCAAGTGGAGTTGGTAAATCAACTTTTTTAAACAATCTTGTAGACATAAATGTAGAAATAGGTTCCATATCTGATAAGAGCAAAAGAGGGAAAAACACAACAAGACATACGGAAATCTTTAAGATAAATGAGAACACTTTTTTATTTGATACACCTGGTTTCGACTCTTTTGATATTGATTTTATAGAAAATGAAGTAGAACTAAAGGATACATTTTTAGAGTTTAGAGATAAAACGTGCAAGTTTAAGGATTGTAATCATATAAACGAGCCTAAATGCGAAGTTAAAGAAAGTCTCACAAAAGGAGAAATATCAGAATCTAGATATAAGAACTATTTGATGTTATTTGAAGAAATTAAAAAAAGGAGAGAGAACAAATGGTAGAACTTTCACCATCTATTCTTTCTTGTGATTTTTCAAAATTACAAGAAAACCTAGATCAAACAAAAAATACACCTCTAAAGATGATTCATATTGATGTTATGGATGGAGTATTTGTTCCAAATATATCATTTGGATTTAAGATTATAAAAGACATTAGGGATAAGAATGACTATTTCTTTGATACTCATTTGATGATAGTAGATCCTATAAGATATGTAGAAAGATTCAAAAAAGCTGGAGCAGATAGGATAACTATCCACTATGAATCATGCGAGAATCCTTTAGAGGTCATAAAGAAGATTAAATCCTTAGGAATAGAGGCTGGTATAACTTTAAGACCTAAAACAGAACTTACAAAGATACTTCCATTATTAAAAGAAGTAGATGCAGTTCTTGTAATGAGTGTTGAGCCTGGATTTGGTGGTCAAAGCTTTATCGAGTCTTCTCTTGATAGAGTTAGAGAATTAAGAGATTATATAGATAAAAATAAACTAGCTTGCAAGATTGAAATTGACGGCGGCATAAAAACTACCAATGTAGATAAAGTTATAAAAGCTGGCTGTGATGAAATAGTCTCTGGTTCAGATATCTTCGGTAAGGAAGATATCAAAGGTCAAATAGAAAAATATTATGAAATTTTCGAGAAAAATCCACTTTAATAAGTGGATTTTATTTTTTTGGGTATATATACAGATGAGTAGTTTATTTGTCTTGAAATAAAAGGAGATTTATATGACTAAGAAAAAATCCGATGATAAGCATGACTTTATTAAAGCTCCATTAGATCCAGAAGGAGCTAAGAAATCTAAAAAGGTTAAAGATAATGCTAAGCAAAAGGACTTAGAAAGAAATAAAGTTGATAATAGTGGTAAGGCTTTCACTACAAATAAGGGTCTAAAGATGGCAGAGGAGGAGTTTTCTTTAAAGTCAGGTAAGAGAGGACCTACTCTATTAGAAGATTTCCATTTAAGAGAAAAAATAATGCACTTTGACCACGAAAGAATACCTGAAAGAATAGTTCATGCCCGTGGTGTAGGTGCTCATGGTGTATTCAAATGTACAAAAGATATGAGCGAATATACAAAGGCATCTCTATTTACGGAAGTAGGCAAGGAAACTCCACTTTTTACTAGAATTTCAACAGTAGCAGGATCTAGAGGATCAACTGATACTCCTCGTGATGCTCGTGGATTTGCTTTGAAATTCTACACAGATGAAGGAAACTACGATATTGCCGGTAACAATATTCCAGTATTTTTCATCCAAGATGCAATCAAATTCCCTGACTTTGTTCACGCTGTTAAACCAGAACCACATAACGAAATTCCACAAGCTCAATCAGCTCACGATACCTTCTGGGATTTCATTACTCGCAACCAAGAATCAGCGCATATGGCTATGTGGGCAATGAGTGATAGAGCTATTCCTCTTAGTCTAAGAATGATAGATGGCTTTGCCATTCATACATTTAGATTTGTCAATAAAGATGGCAAGGGAACTTTTGTGAGATTCCAATGGAACCCACAACTAGGAGTTCACTCAAGAGTATGGGATGAAACACTTAAAGTATCTGGAAATGATCCTGATAGTCAAAGACGTGACCTTTACGATGCTATTGATGAAGGAAATTACCCAGTTTGGGACTTTTGCGTACAAATGATTCCAGAAGAAAAAGAGTTCGATTTTACCTTTGACATACTAGATCCAACAAAAGTTTGGCCAGAAGAAGATGTTGAGAAAATTAAAATTGGTGAAATAACTCTAAATAGAAATGTAGATAATTATTTTGCAGAAACGGAACAGGTTGCCTTCAATCCTGGTAATATCGTTCCTGGAATTGACTTTACAAATGACCCACTTCTTCAAGGTAGGTTATTCTCATATACAGATACACAACTACTAAGATTAGGTGGCCCAAACTTTGCACAAATTCCAATAAATAGACCTATAGTTGATGTTCACAATAACCAAAGAGACGGCTGGCATCAACACATGATTAACCAAGGTCCTGTAGCTTACCAAAAATCTTCTATAGGAGATGAATCTCCATATTATGAAAGCGTAGAAAATGGTGGATTCGAACATTACCAAGAAAAAATTGATGGCAAAGTTATAAAAGCTAGAGATGATAGCTTCAGAGATCACTTTAGCCAAGCCACAGCTTTCTACAATTCCTTATCTGATGTAGAGAAAGAACATATAATAAACGCCTTCTCCTTTGAGCTTACTAAGGTTCAAAGAAAAGAGATTAGACAAAATGTCGTAGATATGTTTGCAAATGTTGATGAAGACATGGCAAAAGCAATAGCAGACAATGTAGGAGCAGACTCTCCAGATAAGGAAAGAGGATTTGATCCAGCGGGAGTAAGACCTACAAAAGAAGCTCTTAAAGTAAGGATGCCAGAATTCTCTCAAGAAAATACAATATTTAAAACTGATACATTAAAGGTTGGTATATATTCTGACGATGAAGATGATTTTGATTTTAAATCATTGACAGAAAAAATAGAAAAAAGCAAGGCAAAAGCTGAGATAATTCAAAAAACACTTAAAGAAACTAAGGATGGAGTAAAGGTAGATCATAGATATGATACAGTTCATCCAGTTCTTGAGGATAGCTTGATTATTGTAGTTCCAGAAAAACCTTCTGATGAATTTATGAAAAATGTCAAAGAATTTGCAGAAGAAACACATAAACATTACAAACCACTATGGATAATAGGAGATGCTAAAGACATCTTAGATAAAGACAAACAAGATGATCCGGGAGTAATGGTAACAAAAGATATGTCTGATATAGACAAATTTATTGAAAATGTGGCTAAGCAGAGATTCTGGGACAGAAATGGATCAATTTAGGCAAATAAAAAAGGGATGGGGTTTAACCTCATCCTTTTAAATTTCTAATATTTTATTGGAAATAAAAAAAACATTTTGCAATTATGCTTTTTCTACTTTACCGCTTTTTAGACATTTAGTACATACGTTGATTGTTTTAGGTGTTCCATCTACTAAAGCTTTTACTTTATGCACATTTGCTTTAAATGTTCTATTAATTTGTCTGTGAGAGAAAGTTACAGCTTTACCTGATTTTGTTCCCTTACCGCAGATATCACATGCTCTTGCCATTATTACACCTCCTAGCTTTTATTCATCTTTATTATTCTACCAAAGTTTATGATAAAATACAAATTTTTCTTAAATATTTATTTATCCTAAGTAATTTTCCAATATGTATTAATGATAGTTATTAGGGGTCAATTAGAGTATAGTTCTATAAGAATAAAAGAGATTTAAATGAATCTTAGGAGGTAATATGGACTACAAATCTATATACGAAGGAAAAAATGTTGGAGAGGTTTTTTATAACCATCCACTTAAAGACTATACAACTTTTGGCATAGGCGGAGAAGCTGACGCTTTGTTAAAACCAACTTGTGAACAAGAACTTAAAAATATATTGAAAATAAACCATGAAAATAGAATAAAAACAACAGTTATAGGTAGAGGATCAAATCTTTTGATTAGTGATAAGGGCATTAGAGGAGCTGTTATTGTCTTGGCAGATAACTATGACAAGATAGAAGTCGATGGCGATATAATCACTGCCCTTGCAGGAACAAGTTTAAATGAAACGGCCCTTTTTGCTATTGAAGAAAATCTTACTGGCATGGAAGAAATATCTGGTATACCAGGTTCTATTGGTGGAGCAGTCGCAATGAATGCAGGAGCTTACGGTGGAGAAATCAAGGATATTTGTCTATTAGTAAAAGCTTTTGACTTTGAAGGAAATGAGTATGAATTTACCAATACAGAAATGAACTTTTCCTATAGACATTCCAAAATATTTGAACAAGACTTAATAGTATCTTCTGCAAGCTTTAAACTAAAAAAGGGTATTCATGATGAAATAGTCGAAAAATACCAAGATTACACAAGCAGAAGAGTAAGTAAACAACCACTAGATAGAAAGTCAGCAGGTTCTACTTTTAAAAGACCTGTCGGATCTTATGCATCAAAGTTGATTGACGAATGTGGTCTAAGAGGATATAGGAAGGGTCAATGTCAAGTTAGCGAAAAACATTGCGGTTTTATCATAAATATAGATAAGGCTACTTGCACAGATATGTTGGCCTTTATAGAGGAAGTTTCTAAAATTGTAAATGAGAAAACAGGTTTCGTATTGGAGAGAGAAGTAAAACTTATTGGAGATATCTAATGAAACTTAAGGTTATCACAGGACTAAGCGGTTCGGGAAAGACAAGTGCTCTTAGAGCATACGAGGATATGGGATACTACGCAATGGATAATGTCCCAGCATATCTTATAGAAAAATTTATCGAGCTAAACTCTAACCAAGATAGACCAATAGAAAAAATGGCCGTGGTTATAGATGTTAGGTCATTATCTGTAACAGAAGATTTGTACAATTCTCTATTGAGGCTAAAAAAAGCAAATATTGATACAGAAATAATATATATCTACTCTTCCGATGAGGTTATTTTTAAAAGGTATAACGAGCTTAGACGACCTCATCCACTGGGAGAATACGGAGATGTAGGTGAGGGAATAGCAAGAGAGAAGGAACTTCTTAGACCTATTAGAAAGATTTCAGATAGATTTATAGATACTACAACCTATAAGAATGCTGAGCTTAAAAGAGTCATAGAAGAAACTACTACTAAGAAAGAAAAGATAATTATAAATCTTATTTCCTTTGGTTTTAAGTATGGACTTAGTGATAACTTTGAATTTGTTTTTGATATGAGATTTCTACCAAATCCATTTTATATAAATGATTTAAAAAAGCTAAATGGAACTGATGAAAAACTACAAAAATATTTAGACCAGTTTGATATATCCAGACAATTTGTTTGCGATTTAGAGAGTTTAATTAAAAAATTAATTCCTGAGTTTGTAAACCAAGGCAAGGATATAATTACCATTGCTATAGGATGTACAGGTGGTCAACATAGGTCAGTATATATGGTAGAAAAACTTTACGATAGACTTAAAGACGACGATTATATAATAGTTAAGAAACATAGAGAGAAGGATAAATGGTAAACAAATACTTAAAAAGATTACCTCTAAAAGAAATTAAAAATGCGAGAGACATAGGAGGAGTTCCGACCGAGGATGGAAACTCCACTAATTGGCAAAGATTTATAAGAACAGCAAGCTTAGATAAGGCAGAAGATTCTGATCTGGAATATCTAAAGGATCTTGGTGTGACAACTGTAATCGACCTTAGAAGAAGGGGAGAAATCGAGCCAAATGAAATACAAGTTTCAAAGATAAGGGATAATTTTACATATTATAATGTATCCTTGGCTGGAGATAGGGAATTTAGTAGAGAAGATATCAATAGAGTATTAAGTAAAGAAATTACAGTAGGTCAAACCTACAGCAATCTAATTGATAACTACAAGGCCATTAGAGAAATTATGGAAATATTTGCTGAAAGTGACGGCATAAGCCTCTTCCATTGCCAAGAGGGAAAAGATAGAACTGGTATTATTTCTATGATTTTGATGGGACTTGCTGGAGTAAACAAGGAAGACATAATCGCTGATTATGAAGTAAGCTCAGCTCATTTAGGCTATATTGACTATGATAGGGATGATGAATTTACGATATTTAGGATAACAAGTCCATATTATATGAAAGAAGCCTATGAGTATATCATTGAAAAATACGGCACTTTTGAATCTTATCTCTTGAAAGCTGGAGTCAGTGAAGAAACTATAAAAAAAGTCAGAGAGAAAATATCTGGCTAGAAAGGTAAAATATGTCTTTTTCCCAAAGGTGTAAGAAAGAAGTTCTAAAGAAAGATCCAATATCTGTAACAGGAGAGATTATTTCTTTGATGCATTTTATCGGTTCTATTAGGATAAACATGGGTGGTTACAACATCAAGTTTGAAACTGAATCTAATTCTTATGCAAGATATATTTACAACTTAATAAAAGACTTGTACGACTATTCTCCAACCTTCGAAATATATGACAAATCAGAAAGAGACAGGGTATTTATTGTTATTGTTGAGGATAATAAGATTTCTGAAGAATTGGTAGATAAGAAGAACAATGGATTTATAGATAATTTTTCTGATATAGAAGAAGTTTCTCTGGATGATATAAAATCATTTTTAAAAATTGCTTTTATATACAAGGGTTCAATCAATGACCCACAGAGAGGCTACAACCTTGAAATAATAGCTAGGGAAAAACATGAACTTAAGCTAATCAAGGATTCGATGAATACCTTTGACCTCAATGCCAAAGTTAATGATAGAGGAGATTATTATATAGTCTATATAAAAGATTCTGATAAAATTTCAGATTTTCTTGCTATAATCGGGGCCAATAGGTCTCTTTTTGAGCTTGAAAATGTTAGAGCTATGAAATCTATTAGAAACAATATAAATAGGCAAACCAATTTTGATAAGGCAAATATCGATAGGACTGTAAAAGCTTCATTAAAACAAGTTGATGCTATAAAGGAAGTTATTAATAGTGACAAATATGATTCTTTATCTAATGATATGAAAGAGATAGCAAGCATCCGTTTAGAAAATCCGTACATTTCTATAGAAGAAATTGGAGAAATGATGGATCCTATAATGAGTAAGGCAAAGGTTAATTACAGGCTTCAGAAATTTATAAAGATTGCAGAAGATTTATAAGGAGATTATATGAAAGAGAAATTTACTCACTTACACGTTCATACTGAATACTCACTCCTTGATGGATTTTCGAGAATAAATGTATTGTTAGATAGGTGCAAGGAACTTGGAATGGATTCTATTGCAATAACAGATCACGGCGAGATGTATGGTGTGATAGAGTTTTATAAGCAAGCGGTAGCTAGAGGAATAAAGCCAATTATAGGTTGTGAGGTTTATGTAAGTGAAAATAATCATACTATAAAAGAACCTAACAACAGAAGGTACTATCACTTGATACTACTAGCAAAAAATAATGATGGCTATAAGAATCTTATTAAAATTGTATCAGAAGCTTATGTTAACGGTTTTTATTATAAACCAAGAGTTTCTTTTGATTATATTAAAAAACACGCAAATAATTTAGTTGCTCTGTCAGCTTGCCTCAACGGAGAAGTTAGCCAAAGACTCATAGAAGGAGATTATGAGGCTGCCAAAGAGACTGCCCAAAAATATGAAAGCACCTTTGGCAAGGGTAATTATTTCCTAGAGCTTCAAAATCATGGAATAAAAGAGCAAAACACAGTTAATAGGGGACTTGATAAGATACATAGAGACCTTGACATACCTTTGGTTGCTACAAATGATCTTCATTATGTAAATAAAGAAGACGCCTATTATCAAGACGTCCTTCAGTGTATCCAAACAGGAAAGCTAGTAAAAGACGAAGACAGGATGAAAATGCCTTCAAATGAGTTTTATCTTAAAAGCTATGATGAGATGAATGAGCTCTTTAGTAGCTATGATGATGCTATAGAAAATACTCAAGTAATATCTGACATGTGTAATGTTAGCTTTACTTTTCACGAACCCCACCTTCCATATTTTAGCAAAGTAGAAGAAGGACTTACTAATCTTCAATATCTTAAAAAGTTAGTCGACCAAGGATTAGTTCAAAAATATGGAGTAATCTCGGAAGATATAAGAAAAAGATCTGAGATGGAAATAAATATCATACACAATATGGGGTATGTGGATTATTTCCTTATAGTGTGGGACTTCGTAAGATATGCTAGAGACCATGATATAGCAGTAGGACCAGGTAGAGGATCAGCTGCGGGATCAATAGTCTCTTATGCTTTAGATATAACTCAGATTGATCCTATCAAGTATGATCTTCTCTTTGAGAGATTCCTAAATCCTGAAAGAGTTTCTATGCCAGATATAGATATAGACTTTGATTATGTTCTTCGTGACAAGGTTGTAGATTATGTAAATGACTTGTATGGCAGAGATCACGTTTCTCAAATTGTAACATTTGGTAGGATGCAAGCGAGAAATGCGATTAGAGATGTTGGTAGAGTTCTTGATATAAGTTATGCAAAGGTTGATAAAATAGCTAAATTAATACCAACAACTATAGGAATGACAATTGACAAGGCCTTTGACGCATCCCCTAAATTTAAGGAAATGTATGATTCTGATGTTGAATCTAAAAGGCTAATAGATACAGCAAGAAAAGTCGAGGGACTTCCAAGGCATACTTCTATCCATGCAGCAGGTGTGGTTATATCTAAAGATCCATTGACAGATATTATTCCCTTAGCACTATCGAATGATCTTGTAGTAACTCAGTTCGACATGACAGAAATTGAAGAGCTTGGTCTACTGAAGATGGACTTTCTTGGTCTAAGGAACCTAACTGTTATAAAAAACACTATCAAAGATGTTAGAAAAAATCGAGGTATAGAAGTTGACCTTTCAAAAATTGACGTAAATGATAAAAATGTCATAGCTCAATTTAATAAGGCAAAGACTATCGGGATATTTCAGTTTGAATCACCCGGTATGAGAAACTTCCTTAAAAACCTGAAGCCTACAGTTTTTGATGATCTAATAGCGGCAAACTCGCTTTTTAGACCAGGACCAATGGATGAGATTCCTAAGTATATCCACAACAAAAACAATCCTAAAGACGTCAAATTTATAGATCCAGCACTAAAACCTATCTTAGATGTAACATATGGAATTATAGTCTACCAAGAACAGGTAATGCAGATAGTTCAACAGCTTGCGGGCTACTCTTTAGGAGAAGCAGACAACTTGAGGCGTGCCATGTCTAAGAAAAAGATGAGCGTAATGGAAGCAAATAGAGATATATTTATCCATGGAAAAGTAGATTCCGATGGAAATATAGAAATTCCTGGATGTATAAGAAATGGTGTCAACGAAAATGCAGCTAACCAAATATATGATGAAATGATTTCCTTTGCCAAATATGCTTTCAATAAGTCACATTCAGCAGCTTATTCTCTTGTAGCTGTTCAAACTGCTTATTTAAAGCACTATTATCCAGAAGAATATATGGCAAATTTGATATCTTCAGTAATGGATTCTTCTTCTAAACTTTATTTATATGTAAATGAAAGTAGGAGCCTTGGCATTGAAGTTTTGCCACCAGATGTAAACAAATCCCTTGCAGAATTTACAGTAGAAGAGGGAAAAATAATATTCGGTCTATCAGGGATTAAGAATGTTGGAATAAATACTATAAAATCAATCGTAGCTTCTAGAAAAAAAGACGGTTCTTTTATAGATTTTGATGATTTCTTGCAACGAATATATGAGTTTGACTCAAGAAGTTTAAATAAAAAAGCGGTTGAATCTCTGATTAAAGCAGGTGCTTTTGATAGTCTTGGTCATAATAGAGCGTCATTGATGGCTCATTATGAGAAGGCAATGGATGCTGTCCATGAAAATAGGAAGGTTAATGTCAAAGGTCAGATTGATATGTTTGGAGGTTTAACTGAAAATAAAAAGAAAAAAACTAAGACGAAGTACGATAATATCAAAGAATACAATAAAAAAACCAAGCTAAAACTTGAAAAAGAAGTATTAGGTTTTTACATTTCAGATCATCCTTTGTCTGAGTATAAGGATGTTTTAGATAAAGAAGTTAATTTTTCTACTGACTATAGGGATAACATGAACGATTTTCAAATCCAAAAATTGGATAGAAAGTTTGTAACTATGGCAGGAGTCATAACTGAAAAGTCGGAAATCATGACTAAAAAGGGCCAATTAATGAGCTTTGCAAGTCTAGAGGATATGTATGGAACTATTGAGATTGTAATATTTCCTGACACATATAAGAAATACAGGACGCTACTAGATGAGGATAGTACCGTGCTTGTGCGTGGTAATTTACAAACAGATGAAAGGGATGTAAAATTAATTACATCAGAGTTTGTCGATTTTGAAAAGATAAATCTAAAAACTTTATACTTAAAAACTCAGTTCTTAAGGTATAATGATATTAAAGACTTTCTATTACAGCATAAGGGTAATACACCAGTTATAATTTATTTTGAAGATAAAAACAAATCGGTTAAGCTTGATAAGAGATTGTGGTTTGATATTAATGAAAAAAACATTAAAGTATTAGAAGAGTTTTTAGGAAAAGAAAATGTTAAGATCAATTAAGGAGTTGTTATGAAAACTATAGGAATACTAACAAGTGGAGGAGATGCTCCAGGTATGAATTCCGCAATTAGAGCTGCTGTTAGAACAGCTTTAAACTGTGGTATGCGTATCAAAGGTATTAGAAATGGATATGATGGACTAATGCAAGGAGACATTTATGAAATGAATGTTTCATCAGTAGCAGACATTATCCACAAGGGCGGTACTATCTTAGGTACTGCAAGAAGCTTAGAGTTTGAAACACCAGAAGGACAAAAAAGAGGTGCTCAAATACTTAGTGATTATGGTATTGAGGGGCTTATAGTAATCGGTGGAGATGGTTCCTTTAAAGGAGCGAAAGCCTTATCTGATTTAGGAATTAAGACAATAGGAATTCCAGGAACAATTGATAACGATATGGGCTATACTGATTTTACGATTGGATTTTTCACAGCTATTGAAACTGTGACAGATGCAATTGGTAAGCTAAGAGATACCTCAAGCTCTCATGGTAGAGCTGTAGTTATAGAAGTAATGGGTCGTCATTGCGGAGACCTTGCACTTTATTCTGGTCTTGCAGGAGGAGCTGAATCAATCATAGTTCCAGAACATAATTTCTCAATACAAGAGATAATTGATAAGATGGAACATGGTAGGAAGAGAGGTAAGCTTCACCATCTAATAACTTTGGCAGAAGGAGTTGGAGATCCATACTCATTAGCAAAAGAGCTTGAAGAAAAAACTGGAATAGAAACAAAAGTTACTATTTTGGGCCATGTTCAAAGAGGTGGTTCACCATCAGCTGTTGATAGACTTCTTGGTTCTTCCATGGGATCTAGAGCCGTTAAACTTCTCCAAGAAGAAAAGACAAACCTTGCAATAGGATATGTCGACGGTCAAATAATTGAAGTTAGTATAGACGAAGCAACAAGCAAGAAATCAGAATTTGATGAAAAATTATATGAGCTTGCGAATTCTTTATCAAGATAGGAGTAATAATGAAACCTGATATTTTAAAAAAGACAAAAATAGTTTGTACAATTGGACCTGCTAGTGAAAATCCTGAGATACTTGAACAGTTAATCAACAACGGAATGAACGTTGCAAGACTTAACTTCTCTCACGGTACTCATGAGGAACATCTAGCAAAAATCAAAACAATTAGAAGAATTAGAAGAAAACTAAATGCACCAGTAGCTATAATGCTAGATACAAAGGGACCAGAAATAAGAACAGGTAATTTTAAAGTTGACGAGATATTCCTAAAGCCAGGTGATATCTTCACACTAACAACAAAAGATGTTGAAGGAGATCAATCTATTGTATCTGTTTCTTATGATGGACTTCCAGATGATGTATCTGTTGGTAGCGAAATATATATAGATGATGGTTTGGTTCAACTTGAAGTAATAGAAATAAAAGATGGTACAGATGTTGTTTGTAAAGCATTAAACAACGGAATTCTATCAGATCACAAGGGGGTTAACCTACCAGGATCAAAGACAAATCTTCCAGCTATAACTCCAAAGGATGTTGATGATATCAAATTTGGTATTGAAAATGATATTGATATAATTGCTGCTTCTTTCGTTCGTAAAAAAGAAGACGTATATGATATTAGAAAAGTCCTAGAAGACCACGGTGGAGAGCACATCAAGATTATTTCAAAAATCGAATCTCAAGAGGGTGTAGACAATCTTGACGAAATAATCGAGGCAAGTGATGGTATCATGGTTGCCAGAGGAGACCTTGGTGTAGAAATTAGAACTGAGCTAATTCCACTAGTTCAAAAAGAAATCATCAGAAAATGTAACGATGCAGCAAAACCTGTAATCACAGCTACTCAAATGCTAGATTCAATGATTAGAAACCCAAGACCAACTAGAGCTGAGACAACAGACGTAGCTAACGCTATTATAGATGGTACTGACTGTGTTATGCTTTCAGGAGAAACAGCTGGTGGTAAATATCCAATAGAAGCAGTAAAAACAATGAGAAATATCTGTGTAACAACAGAGCTATCTGATGACTTCTATCAAAATATTTACGATGTTAAAATTAAATCAGCAAATACAACCACCAACTCTATTGCGAAATCTACAAAAAATATAGCAGAAGAGCTTAATGCACAAGCAATTATTTCTTGTACCGCAAGTGGTAACACATCTAGAGTTATTTCTAAATTTAAACCAAAAACAAATATAATAGCAGCGACTATATCTGATAGAGTAGCTAGACAACTATCAATCGTATGGGGAGTATATCCAATAGTAATCCAAGAAGCTAAGGAAACAGATGAGCTTATCGAAAGAGCAATAGTTGGAGCACTTTCTGAAGAATATGTAAAAGAAGGTGACCTAACAGTTGTAACTGCAGGTATCCCACTTGGCGTATCAGGAACAAGTAACCTAATCAAGGTTCACGTTATAGGTGACATTTTGACAAGTGGTACAGGAATAGGTAGCAAATCCGTATCTGGTAAAGTAGTTATAGGTTCAACAAAGAAAGAACTAGAAGGAAAATTTGAAGAAGGCGACATAATCGTTGCTAAATTCACAGATGCAGATATAACAGAATACCTAGAAAAAGCATCTGCTGTTGTAACAGAAACAGGTGGATTAACAAGCCACACAGCTGTAGCTGCCGTACACTTTGGAATTCCAGCTGTAGTTGGTGCTGTAAATGTAATTAACCTAGTAGAAGAAGGCGAAACAATAACAGTAGATCCAATAGGCGGAGTTATATACAAGGGAGAAACAAAAGTTATCTAATGATCATAAAAGATATTAAGGTAATTGATATCCTACAAGATGGCAGAGGAGTTGGGAAAGCTGATTCAAAAGTATATTTCATAGAAGGAGCAAGTTTTGGTGAAACTTGTGACATTGAAATAATAAATGAAAAGAAAAACTTCATAGAAGCAAAAAAGCTTAAAACTACTCAACAAAGCTGTCACTTTACACAACCTCCATGTCCATATTTTTATGAATGTGGGGGTTGTACTATTATGGATACAAATTACGATACACAAATAAAATTAAAAGAAAACTTAATAAAAAATGCACTAAAGAAAACTTGTGGAATAAATATTGAATGTATCGAAATACTTCCGAGTGACAAACTAGGCTATAGAAATAAAATAAGACTCCAAGTAGATGAAAAAGGAAGACTTGCTTATAATAAAAAATCCTCAAATGATTTGGTAGCAATAAATGACTGCCTCCTTGCTAACAATCACATTAGAAAAAATCTTCCAAACGTAAGAGAACTAACTGAAGACATAACAAATAATCTCGGAAAAATAGTAAGAGAAATTAGTATAAGAAGCAATGGTGAGAAAATTCTACTTAATATTTACACTAGTGATGAGGAAAAATTATACAATTATTTAAAAGAAAAATATACTAATCAAGTATATAACATTAACTTAATAAATGGTAGAAAAATCATGACTATAGGAAATGATTACCTAAATTTTAAACTTAAAAATAAAATATTTAAAGTATCAAAAGATGACTTCTACCAAGTAAACGACTACCAAATAGAAAATTTATATGCCTCCGCTAGGAAATATTTAGAAAAGGATAAGAAACTTTTAGACCTATTTTGCGGATCGGGTATATCATCTATTTCCCTAAATGATGATCATATTGTTGGCATAGAAATAAACAAATCAGCTATAGAAGATGCAAAACAAAACGCCCTAGCCAATAATCTCAAGGATTATAAATTTATAGCAAAAAACGCCAAATACATAGATCAAAAATTTATAAAAAAAGAAAAAATAAAAGCAGTAACAGTAGACCCACCAAGAGCAGGTCTAGATAAAGAAATTATAAAAACCCTAACAAAAACTAAAATAGAAAATATAATCTACATCTCATGTAACCCCCAAACATTAGCAAGAGACATCAAACGATTTATGGATAGAGGGTATAAACTAGAAAAAATAAAAGCAGTAGATATGTTCCCTCAAACTATGCATGTGGAGACTATAGCGTTGATACAAAAGATGTAAATTTAGAAATCCTGCATTTTAAGCAGTTTTATAAGCATTTTGTCTTCGATAAAGATGAAGAAGGATACGTCAAAAAGACTCAAAAAAATTACATGTATGTAAGAGTAGTTTTGCAACTGGTATGAGGAGACACAAGAAATATAATTAACCCATTTTGTACTTTCTACAAGAGTAGCTTAAAAGGCTGCTCTTTTTTATTAAAGGGAGTAATATTTCGTTACATCCTTTTTCAAAAAATGGAAAACTCATAAGCAACTTTACATATACGCTTTTATAATATATAATAAAAGCGTAAACGAGAGGAGGCGGACTATGAATATACTTAAAGAATATATACAAGAAAATTTAGTAATCACCAACAAAGAAGCAGAAGAACTTGGATATACTAGGCATAATTTATCAGAATTAACAAAAATCGGACAATTAGAAAGATTAAGACCAGGACTATATCAATTAAAAGGAAAAGTAATAGACGATTTTGTTTTAATATCATCAAATAGCAATCGAATTATATTTTCCCATCAAACAGCCCTATATCTACATGACCTATCAGATAGGACCCCAAATATATTTCATATATCTGTACCCCAAGGCTACAATGCCAGCCATATCAAAAAGAGGTACGAAGATCTACAAGTTCACTATGTAAAAAGAGATTTATACGAACTAGGAAAGACAGAAATAAAATCACCACAAGGCAACCTTATTCCAGTTTACGATATAGATCGAACAATTTGTGACATCATAATCGACAGAGAAAAAATAGATAAGCAAATTTTTACAGAAGCCATAAAAAGATACTTTAAATCACCAAATAAAAATCTAAGACGACTCATAAAATACAGTAGACTATTTAAAATAGAAGATGAAATTAGAAAATATATGGAGGTATTATCGTGATTAATATCGAGAGTATAAAGGGCAAGATAAGAAGTCTTGCAGAGAAGAAAAATCTGAAATCACAAGAAGTTCTGCAAATATATTTCTTCGAAAGATTTTTAGAAAGGCTATCCAAATCAAATTACAAAAATAATTTTGTAATAAAAGGAGGATTCCTGATATCATCTCTAATTGGTATTGAAAATAGAACAACTATGGACATGGATACAACCATAAAAGGCATAGCCCTAAAAGAAGAGAAAATAAAAGAAGTCGTAGATGAAATTATAAATATCAATGTAGAAGATGGAATAAAATTTGAAATAAAAGACATTAGTTATATTAGGGAAGAGGACGAGTACGAGAACTTTAGAATATCACTAATAGCAAATGTTGGAAAGACCAAAAACCCGATGAAACTAGACCTAACAACAGGAGATGCAATAACACCAAGGGAAATAGAATATACCTATCCATGTATATTTACCAAAGAAGATATAAAAATAATGGCATATCCATTAGAAACAATTTTAGCTGAAAAATATGAAACCATAATCAGAAGAAATATAACAACAACACGAATGAGAGACTTTTACGACATATACACTCTCTACAAATTGAAAAAAGATGAGATAAACTATGAAATTTTAAAAGAAGCAGTAGAAAGAACTTCCGACAAAAGAGGAAGTCAGGAGATAATAAAAGACTATGAGGAAATAATCGAGGACATAAAAGAAGATTCATACCTAAAATCCTTGTGGGAAGTATATCTCAGTGAAAATAAGTACATTGGAGATTTGACATTTGATAAAGTTGTTGGTGTAGTGACAATTTTATCAAATAGGATTAATGAGCTGTAATTTAACAGACACTGTCTGGCAAATCATAGGCAAGAAAATATTAAGTAAAAGAGAAGTGGAATTATTCTACTTCTTTTTTATAATTCAAATATTACTTTGAAAGAGACTATTTTCAGTCTTTAAATAACATTTAATGGTATAATATAATAAATATAATTTTTCTACGGAGGGTATAGTGAGAACTTTTAGTTATAAAAGATTATTTAAAAAACTCATTGATTTAGATATGACAAATAATGAATTGATGGAAAAGGCAAAAATAAGTAAAAGCACATTTTACAAAATGAAGAATGGGCAGAATATAACGACGGATGTTTTACTTAGAATTTGCAATACTTTGGATTGTGGTATTGAAGAAATTATGGAGTGTAGTGATGAATATAGATAGTGAAGAATTTGAACCAATATTTATGGATATTAAGGAACGATACCTATCAGGTGTAAATTTCCCCAAATTAATAGTTGGAACAGGGCTTTCTATTGCAATGAATATTCCGGGAATGTCAAAATTGGCTGAAAAATTGGAGGAATCGTTTGAAAGTATCGGTGATTTAGAGTTACAGAAGCAGTGGAACAAATATAAGGGGAAGATCAAAGATGAAGGATTAGAAGCAGCCTTATTAGATGTTTCAATAAGTGAAGAATCGTTTGTGGAAATAATTCGAGAGATAACGAGTGAATTTATTTTAGATGAAGAATATAATCAGCATAGTGATATATTAAATGAAATTTCCGGATTTGAAAAATTATTAAAGTACTTATTGGGAACTGTAAGTGTAAATAATCAAGTAATCGATATAATGACTCCTAATTATGACAGAATTATAGAACTAATTTGTGATAAATTAAAACTATCAACTACATTAGGATTTTCGGGGAATATGTATCAAACTTTTAATGAAAATATACTAAAGCAACCTTATGATTTTTTTTCTAAAAGCGTTCCTTTAGTAAGATTATTTAAGCCACATGGATCAGTTAATTGGATAAAAAAGAATGAGAGAGAATATCAGATTAATGATTATAAGTTACTAAAAGATAACAAGTGCTATATAGATATTATTACACCAGGCAGTATGAAATATAAGTTAGGAATGATTAACGGTATTTTTAGATGTCATAGGGAAATTTTTAATGAATTGATAACAGACTCTAAAAAGAATTTTTCTATATTTATTTATGGATATGGATTCAATGACCAGCATTTTAATACAGTATTCGAGGATACTCAAAAGGATGTGATTGTCTTGACAAGGACTATTAAAAAATCATTTTTAGATAGAGCAATGAAAAACGAAAACTGGACTTTATTTTATAAATATGAAGATAAAGAAGAAAATACAGAAGAAGGAAATTATATGGTATATAAAGGTAAAAAATATAATATAAATAAGGAATTATGGGATATAAATGTATTTTCGGAAACTTTTTTAGGATAGGAGGAAATTATGGAAGATATTCAAAATTATTTAAATCAAGAAGTTGGAGTTGTTCAAAATGTTGATACCAAGAAAGTATCTGTATCAGTAGAAAAGGAAGAAATTTTAAATAGGCTAAAAATAAATGATATAGTTGTTTTATCTGGAAATAATGCAGATGAAAAACTAATTGGAATAGTAACTAGGGTGAGCAAAAAGAGAATTGATATTGATGACGAAGAAACTGAAGAACAAGAGTATTCATATAACTTTTGCAATATAACTTTAGTAGGTACATTTTATAAAAAATTGTCTTCAACTAAACAAAATATTTTCAAAAGAGCAGTGAACACTTATCCTGAAATCAATAGCAAAGTTTATTTGGCAGATGGTAAAGCTCTATCTATTATTATGAACTCTCTTGAAAATGAGATATCTTCAGAAAAAAGATTAATTATTGGCAAATATGCAAGTAATAAAACTGTTGAAGCTATTTTGGATGGAAATAGATTTTTTCAAAGACATGCAACAATAGTAGGAAGTACTGGAAGTGGAAAATCTTTTACTGTAGCAAATATTCTTGAAAAAGCAAATGAGTTGGAGCACGCTAATTTAATTGTTTTTGATTTGCACGGTGAATACAATGAATTAAGTTATGCTGAACAGATAAAAATTTGTGACTCTGAGGATGGGTTACATATTCCTCTGTGGTTTTTCAATTATGAGGAAATTCATTCATTGTTTATTGAATCTTCTGAAGGGACATCTACAAATCAAAGGGCAGCAGTAATTAAATATATTTTAGAGCATAAGAAAAGGTATCTTGAAGAAAATATGACTGAATTTTCATCCGAAATAATTACAGCAGATACGCCGATTCCTTTTTCAGCAAAAGGGTTAAAAGCATATTTAGAGGATGAAAATATAAAGGAAGAAACAACAGGTGAAGTATATAAAACCGGAGATAAAAAAGGACAAGCAAAGACGAAACAAGGTCAATACTATGGGAAATTAACAAACCTTATTACGAGACTTCAGACAAAAATAGATGATAAAAAATATGGGTTTGTATTTAATGAAGATAATACTGTAAGAGCTGACTATCTGAAAGAATTTGTTGATAAAATAATGGGACTAGATAAAAAGATAAAAGTAATAGATTTATCAGAAGTCCCATCAGATATGTTACCTATAATAATAGGGATTGTTACAAGACTGGTATATGAAGTCCAATTTTGGATGTCGCCTAAAACAGATGAGACTAGGCATCCTATAGCCTTTATTTGCGATGAAGCACACTTATATATGCCGAGAGATACAACGAAATTGAAAGCGGTTGAGAATAAATCGCTGGAGATATTTGAAAAAATATCTAAAGAGGGGAGAAAATATGGTGTTTCATTGGTGATTGTTTCTCAAAGACCTGCAGAATTAAATTCTACTATAATATCTCAATGCAATAATATTATAAGTTTGAAAATTACGAATGATAGAGATAAATCGGCAGTAGCAACTATGTTAACTGATTCATTGGTAGGTTTGGTTGAAACATTACCTAATCTTGATGTTGGAGAATGTATTGTTATTGGAGATTCAATTAAATTACCTACTAAAATTATTTTAGACAAACCTAAGGAAGAACCCAAAAGTTCAACTATTGATTTTTGGGACAGATGGCTAGATGGAAAAGGTACAGTTTTCAATATTGATGAAGCAATTAAATGTATGATTAAACAGACAAGGTAGGGGGAGAAGAGAATATAGGAAACTATCTCTCCATCTCCTTACCCATATAAATTCCATAGTTCTTTCGTATTTGATAAAGCTCGTCCATTGTAGATTTTGTAGAAGAATACTCTTGCATAAGGGTATTCTTTTTTTCTTGTAATTTATCAAGTTTAGATAAAATATCCTTTGAATCTGGGAGCTTGGAATAGGATTTTTTGAGTTCTGAAAGGGCATTTTCATATAGGGTAATCTGAGCTTTGTACTCTTCAAAAAATGACTTATCAGACGGATTTGCCTTATATTCCTTGTAGTGTGCCCTGTATTTTTTAACGGTATTAACTTGTTCCATAGTGGCAGAAAGCAACAGCATTTCCTCATCAATAACCTTGATTTTATTCTGTAAATTTTGCCTTTCATCGGCTGCTTTTTGGATGTACTCATCAAGTTGCTTAACGGATTTAATACCTTGTTCTCTGAGGAAGATAACAGACTCAGCCATTGTATTAAGGTTATGTTTGGTTGCCCAATATTCATAGCCTTTGCTTTCTTTTACTTTAACATTTGTGTTCATATCAATAACATTGCCAATGCGTTTTTTGACAGCAGGGGTTTTAATAGACGATATTTCTGCAATGCGTTCTTTTAACCTTTCTTCAGTATAATCTTCTCCGATAGTCTTAGCTCTTGTAAATCTTTGCTTATCTTTATGACGAAAAGCAATGTGTTTACCAAACTTAATTTCATAATCAATAGATTTCATATTATCTAAAAATTCTTCCCACGATTTAGACTTATTAATCATTCTGTCTATATCAAATTGCAATTTAGATTTCCAAGAATTGCCTTTCTTGTTTTGGTCATATTCATACCAAGACTTACCAGCAGTTTTATATTTTCTTTTGTAAGCTTCATAATATTCATCAATGACTGAAAGTTTATTTTCTTTACATAATTCGTCACTTTGATACCTGATTTTGTGGTAAGATTTTTTGTTAGATTGGTAGCATTTACCAGTCTTGTAATTAACATTATTAAAAATAATATGGTTGTGTATATGCCCTCTATCTATATGAGTTGCAAGAACAAATTCATAATCTTCTTTTAAAATCTTCTTGCATAACTCAATTCCAATTTCGTGAGCTTTTATAGGATCAACCTATCCTGGTAGAAAAGATTGAATTAAATGTCTAGCTAAAACTGTACCTTTAGTATCATTGTCTTCTCGAGTTTTCAAAAATTGAATATGTGCAGTAGATGGGTGACATTTAAATGAAGATACCAAGATTTTTTCATCAGTTTTTTCACTCTTAGTTATATAATCTATTGCCAAATTTAGAGTTGATTTTATAGGATGTATTTTTGTAATTGCCATATTAGTCACCAGAACTTTCTTTTGATTTATTAAGAAGTAGAGAATAGATCTGCCATATTTCTCTTGATAATTTTTCTATCTGATTATTCATAGATTCAATTTCATTCTTGAAAATAACACCAGTTGTATTAGTAGCTTTTGCAATCTGGTTTATATTGTTTGTTGCATTTGAAAGTAGCCATTGTAGGTTTCTAAATGGTTCTAAATCTACTACATAAATTTCTTTTTCTAATACACATTTCCTAAGAAAGTGGGACATAGTTTTGCAATTAGCAAGTTTCATTTTCTTTTCAAAAACTTCTTTTTCTTCATCTGTTAAATATATTTTTAGTTGATTATTTCTTTTTCTATTATCCATAGTATATCTCCTTATCATAAATTATTGGGGTCTTAGGGTTCTCCCTAACAAGGTAAAATTGATAAAAAAAGAAGCAGTCCATAAAGGTTCTGCTTCATCAATTTTTCGTAAGTGGGTACTCACTTACTGTGCTTGCTATTAAAGTTATAAGCGTTAAGCGTTTATTCAATTTTATTGATTATACCGCATTTAAAGAAATTAATAAAGAAGTATAAGCGAAGCTATTGACAATGATTATCAGTTTTGATATAATAATACCGACAATAGTGTCGGTTTGGAGGTTATTTATGAAATGAAAATGGAAGCTGATGAAAGAAAAAAGCAGATTAGACAAGCAGCTATGAAAGTCTTTTTGGATAAGGGATTTAGAAATACAGTTATGAATGACATTATGGAAGCTACTGGGCTTTCTAGAGGTGGTTTGTATCATCATTATGGTTCTACCTATGAAATTTTATACGACATTATGTTAGAAGGAAATAAATACAGAGAGAAGATAATCTATGATGAGATGAATAAAACAAGTCAGGATTTTAGCGAAGTTTTATCTGAGATTATTTTAGAAAAAATGCTATATCAGAGTGACTATGTTTCAATTTATGCAATGTTTTTGCAGGAATTAAATCATGACGATAAGTTAAAAGACTTATATAAGAAACTAAAAAAATCATCATCTGATAGTATTTTAATGTTATTTGATGAAGATGTAAGAGGTGAATTAAGTGAAGCTATTGAATTAATAACTGATTTTATTAACACATTTATTCTAGGTTGTGAAGTTCTAAATGCAAGAGAAAATTTTGTGAAGAACAAACTTGCATTAAAAAAAATGATAGGAATTATCTTAGATAATAATGCTAAGTAAATCTTAGGGTTTACTCAGAAAGAAAAAACATATCTTAAATTGGAGGTTTATATGAAATTAAAAGATATCGTACAAGTTACAATTTTTACAGTAGTGGCGTTTATATTAAACATGGCTGTATCAACGGCCACAGGAATGTTAGGAACTTTATCCTTATATATAGCGGCAGGATTTTCTTCCTTTGTAGTAGCTCCGCCATTTATAATTATGGCTAAAAAATTACAAAAAAGAGGAATAGCTTTTATATTTTTCATGTTGCTGGGTGTATTTTATGCATTAAGTGGATATTGGCCAATGCTTATAGTAAATGCCATCGCAGCTATTGTAGCAGAATTAATTATAGGTAACTATAAAAATGATAATAGAGTTGCCTTAGCATTATCTGCTGGAATGTTTGTTATTTCAATGCATGCAATGACATTTGTAAGATTACTTGGACCAGAAAAAATTGTTGAAGTTTTTAGCGTATTTACAAAAGAACAGGCTGCCTTTATGGATGCCTTTTTTACACCAAAGGCAATGCTAATCTCAATAGGCATTAATATCGTTTTGGTATTAATAGCAGGAAGATTTGGATTATATATAAATAATAAGTTTTTTAAAAAGAGTAAAAAATCAGGAATATTGTAATGGAAAACATAAGGAGAGATGACAACTGTCTTGTAAATCCTATAATCTTATTTGTTTTAATTTTAGCGTTTTCGATTATATTATTTATAACAGATGATATTGGCTACTATATTATGATAGGAATATCAATGTTTCTAACCTTAACTTTTTCCTTAAAACAATTTATTAAACAACTAGCAACAGTTCTTATCTTGTTAATTGTTGGCAAAACATTAACTATTATAGACTTAGGAATAGGTGGAAATGCAATTTTAGGTCTTGTAGAAATCGTATTAAAACTCTTTCCGATATTTATTATTGGCGGTATTCTTGTGAATACATCACCACTTAAAATGATGAGTTCACTTAAGTTTTTACACATTCCAAATGTGTTTGCTCTAAGCATAGTGATAGGAATGAAGTTTATATCAGAGATGGGGTTAAGGATTAAAGAAATAAAGAATGGCATGAAGGTAAGGGGGCTAAGATTAAGTCCCCTCCATCCTGTTAGGTCTTTTGAACTTTACTTCATCCCTCTTATCTATAAATGTTTGCAAGTGAGTGAAACTTTGACTTCATCTATTATATCTAAAGGAGCAGAATATAGAGGGGAAAGGACTAATTATCATAAAATAACTTTTAAATTTTTTGATATCGTATTCTTACTTTTAGCTATTTTCTTATTGTGGAGGTCAATATGAATGTAATAGAAGCAGATATTAAAAAATTCTCTTATGACGGAAATGATAAGGTAATTTTAAAAGATATAGAGCTAAATATTAAAGAAGGGGAACTTGTTGTTATAAGTGGTTTATCTGGTTGTGGAAAAACTACGCTAACAAGAATATTAAATGGCTTAATTCCGAATCATTATCAAGGACAATTATATGGACAAGTATCTATTTTAGGAAAAAATATTTCGCAATATAACAATGGAGAATTGGCAAAGTATATAGGAAATGTTTTTCAAAATCCAACAGATCAGTTTTTCGCAAATATTGTTGAGGATGAGCTTGCCTTTGTTGGAGAAAATTTAGGAATGGAGCTTTCAGAATTAAAGAAAAGAGTTGATGACTCTTTGAGTGTGATGGGAATTGAAAATTTAAAATATAGAAATATCAATTCTTTATCAGGTGGACAAAAGCAAAAAGTTGCTATCTCATCTACTCTTGTTTATGATACTAAAATAATTTTCTTTGATGAACCATCATCAAATTTAGACTATAGGGGAATAGTCGAACTTAAGAATATTCTTGAAAAATTAAAATCATTAGGAAAAACGATAATAATATCTGAGCATAGATTGTTCTATTTAAATGATTTATATGATCGTTTTTTGTATATGAAAGATGGTAAAATCGAAAAAGTTTTTAAAAAAGGTGAATTAACAGAAAAGGATTGTAAAAATTACTCTTTAAGAACAATTAACTATAATTTTTTGCTATCTGAAAATATTGATAATTGCAAAAATGTAGTTGAGGATATAAGAGGAGCTGGTATTTCTATTGGTAAAAAAGAATTAATAAAAAATTTAAATATAAGCTTATATGAAAATGAGATAATGGCGATTATAGGTAAAAATGGAGTAGGTAAAACGACTCTTGCAAGATCTTTAGCTGGTTTATTAAACTTTAAAGGCAAGACAAGCTTTGGGAGAAATAAAAAAGAAAGATTAAGAAACTCTTATTATATGATGCAAGATGTAGAATACCAAATATTTTTTGATACGGTGGAAAATGAGCTTTTACAAAAAGATAGAATTAATGACGTTGGATATTTAAATAGACTTAGAAACGAATTAAAACATATTGACCTTTGGGAAAATAGGTATGACCATCCACAAAATCTATCTGGTGGACAAAAACAAAGACTTGCACTATTAACTGCTTGTTTAAGTGGTAGAAAACTAATAATTCTTGATGAACCTACGTCAGGTTTAGATTACAAGAGAATGAATGATATTTCTGAAATAATAAAAAGATATTCAAAAATATATCCTTTTGCCATAATAACTCATGATATAGAACTTATTTTTAAAGTTTGTAATTCTGTGTTAATGCTTGAAGAAGATGGATATAAGAAAGTATATGTTCAGGGACATGAAAAAGAAATTTTGAAATTTATTAAAGATGGACTGATTGTGTAAGGAGTTGATTTTTTGAAACAAGATATGAAAGAACAATTATTAAGCAAAAGACCTATAGACCTACTTTTTCAATTATCTATCCCTGCTGTAATAGGAATGATAGTAATAGGTCTTTATCCACTAATGGATGGAATTTTTGCAGGAAATATTATAGGACAAACTGCAATGACAGCTTGTGGTGTAGCTATGCCACTTACCTTTTTTAATAGTGGAGTATCTACACTCATAGGTGTAGGTTCAGCATCAGTTTTATCAAGAGCTATAGGAAAGGGTGACCAAAAAACAGTTGATAAAATTATGGGGAATTTAATCTTTTGGGTTATTCTATTCTCATCAATTATTACAATAGGCGGAATTTTACTTGCACCACATTTTTTAGATATGGTTGGAGCAAGTGGAGAAATTAAAGAATATGGTATCAGATATTTACGAGTAATTTTCATTGGTTCTTTATTTGTAAACTTTACTCAATCAGCAAACATGGTTATGCGTGGAGAAGGATTAATGAAAAAAGCAATGCTCATTATGGGGCTAGGGGCTTTTTTAAACATAATTCTTGATCCAATTCTAATGAAATTAATGGGAAGATACGCAATAGAAGGGGCTGCACTTGCAACTATTACAGCACAATTTGTTCAAGCGATAATAACACTCCATTACTTCAAATATAAAAGTAAAGCAGTAAAAATAAATAAAATCAAACCTGATCAGGAAATAAAAAAAGAAATGTTTGGCGTAGGGTCATCTGCTATGATGATGCAAATTTTATTTATGATTCAACAAACAATGCTATATAAAATGTCATTTAAATATGGAGGAGATACAAATGCTATCTTAATGGCAGCAACTTTAAGAATATATGCCTTTTCCTTTATTCCACTTTGGGGAATGAGTCAAGGCTTGCAACCTGTTGTTGGTACAAACTTTGGAGCAAAAAGATATGACAGGGTAAAGGAGGCAATGAAGGTATTCTCCATTGGAGGACTTGTTCTTGCAGCCATATTTTGGCTACCAGTCTTATTATTTTCAAAAAACATCCTTTCCCTATTTGGAGTAGAAGAAAGTATTATAACTCAGGGAGTAGGAAACTTTAGACTATTTTATTCTATATTTATCTTATATGGAGTAATGGTTATGTCTATAACATTCTTCCAAGCAATAGGAAATGCTAAAAAGGCAGGCATAATCGTCATGCTAAGACAATTATTTTTATTCGTTCCTGCCATGATTATTCTACCAATGACATTTGGAGTTAAGGCAGTATGGTTTGCTGAACCTCTTGTAGATTTAATTATGATTTTAGCTGGAATAGCAATGATGATTGGAGAGCTTAATAGAATGCCCTCTGAAATAAAAAAAATATAATAAACTATTTAAAAATATTACTAAAGGAGGTTTTAAAGTGAATTTAGTAAAAGAATATGTAAATAAAAGAAAAGGCTCATATTTTATGTCAATCTTACTGGCAATAATTGGAGTAGTGGCTGGGCTTTTTTCTTATATATACATGGCGAAAATTATTGTGAATTTGATTAATGGCATAAGGGATATTAGCTTATATACTCCACTATGCATAAATATTTTAATAACATTTGTTATTAAAGAAGTGGCAGCAGGAATATCAACAAGTATTTCCCATACCGCAACTTTTAACTCATTAGGAGAAATCAGAAATGATATTTCTAAGAAACTTTTCAAGATGCCATTGGGAGATGTACTATCAAGATCATCTGGAGAATTAAAAAATATTATAGTTGAGCAAGTTGATTCTATGGAAACATCCCTTGCCCACTTAGTGCCAGAATTTACGGCAAATTTAGTAGGACCTATTCTATTGTTTATTTACATGTTTACACTAGATTGGCGTTTAACTTTATTATCACTAATTCCATTTGTGGTAGGAATGTCTATTATGATGTCTGTTATGAATGCTCATTATAAGGAAATGTTTGGAAAGTCAGTTGCAATTGGTCAACATATGAATAATTCCATTGTTGAGTATATAAATGGGATAGAAGTAATAAAGACCTTTAATCAAAGCGAATCATCTTATAAAAAATATGCTGATGCAGTTTATGACAATGCAAGCTTTTATTATAACTGGATGGGTGAATCTATGAATAGGGTTGCCATAGGTAGATTACTTTCTCCTATGGGAATTATTACCATCATACCCTTTGGGATTTTATTTTATATAAATGGAAGTATTGATTTAGGAAATTTAATTACCTTAATCGTCTTATCCTTTGCTACAGTTTCTAGCATTTTAAAAATCATGAACTATATGGATGATATGTCAAGAATATCAACTATAACTTCTGAAATAGGAAAGATTTTAGATTCAAGAGAGTTAGAAAATATCGACAAGGGAGAAAAAATAGAATCCTATAATATAGAACTTCAAGACGTAGACTTTTCTTACGATGGAAAGAATAAGGTTATAGATAATCTTTCTATGGAAATAAAAGAATCTTCTGTTTCAGCCCTCGTTGGTCCTTCTGGATCAGGCAAGTCTACAATAGCAAAACTTATTGCTGGATTTTGGAATGTAGATAAGGGATCTATTAAAATTGGCGGAGTAGAAACAAAAGATGTGTCGCTCGAAAACTTGTCTTCACTTATTTCTTTTGTATCCCAAGACAATTTCCTCTTTGATATGACTATAAAGGAAAATATTAGGCTTGGAAATAAGAATGCCTCTGACGAAGAAATTATAGATGTATGTAAAAAATCTGCCTGCCATGATTTTATTATGAATCTATCTAATGGTTATGATACAAGAGTTGGCGAAGGTGGAGGTCATCTATCTGGAGGAGAAAGACAAAGAATATCTATTGCTCGTGCCATGCTAAAGAATGCACCAATCGTAATTTTAGATGAAGCAACTTCTTATATAGATCCTGAAAATGAAGCTCTCATACAAAACGCCTTGGCAAATCTAGTTAAGGGTAAAACTTTAATCATAATCGCTCATAGGTTAAAGACAATTGTTGATGCAGATAGGATATTTGTTATTAAAGATGGTAAATTGGATTCTTATGGAAATCATAAAGAACTATTAAAGTCATCAGAGCTTTATAAGGAAATGGTTGATGCCAATGTAAGGGGTGATGAAAATGCTTAAGGTGTTTAAAAAGATATGGAATTTTTCTAAGGAAGAACAAGCAAATATTAAAAAATCTATTCTGGCTGGATTCTTTCATGCAGTATTTAATGCTCTACAATTTGGTGCAATTTACTATATGTTGGTAAATATACTCTCTAAAACTTTAGACTATAAGGCTATCTTTATTTGTCTTGGAATATTAGTTATATCCCTTGTTGGAAAGATAATGACACAAAAATCATCACAAATGGCACAAACACACGCTGGATATTTTATGGCAGCTCATAAGAGGATAGAAATAGGAGAAAAAATAAAAAGAGTTCCTATGGGTTTCTTTTCAAGCTTTTCACTTGGAAGATTAACTACTATTGCTACATCTTCACTTTCCCAAGCAGAAATGTGGGTGCCTATGCTTTTGGTTCTTGTACTTGGTGGAGTTTTAAATACTTTAGTCTTTGTTCTTGGAACTTTAATTTTTAACGTAAAGGTAGGACTGGTTGCTGTAGCAGGTGTGGTAGTATTTTTCATCGTTACATCAATGATGGAGAAAAAATCATCAGCTAATGCAGACAAAATGACAGAAACACAAACAAGACTTACAAAAGAAGTATTAGCAACTTTACAAGGAATGCAGGTTATAAAATCCTATAATCTTGGTGGAGAAAATAACAGGGCTTTAAGAAAGTCTATAAAAGATACATCAAATATACTTTTAGATTTAGAAATATCTGTAGCACCTTACACAGTTATCCAAAGAATTGTAATGGGAATAACAACAGTAGCTATGGTCTATGTATCATTAAAATTAAATTTATCTGGTGAACTTCCACTTGCTGAAACAATTCTTATGATTATGGCATCCTTTATTATCTTTGAAGGCTTAATCGGGGCAGGATCAAACATGGCAATCCTAAGAGCTTGCGAAAATGCCATAGATTCTGTAGGTTTTATAGACTCAATGCCTGATATGAGAGAAGGAAGTATTACAGAGTCTATAAAAAATCACAACATAGACTTTAAAAATGTATCATTTTCCTATGATGATAGACCAATTTTAAAAAATGTATCAGGAGAGATAAAAGAAAATACTATGACTGCCATTGTCGGCCCATCTGGATCTGGTAAGACAACATTTTGTAATCTCATAGCGAGATTTTGGGATGTAAATTCTGGCGAAATTTTAATAGGTGGAGAAAATATTAAGGATTATAAGATAGAAAATCTTATGAATTCAATTTCCATGGTATTTCAAGACGTCTATCTCTTTGAAGATACAATTGAAAACAATATAAAATTTGGAAAACAAAATGCAAGCCATGAAGAAGTTGTAGAAGCTGCAAAAAAAGCAAGATGTCATGAATTTATAGAAGCTTTACCAGAAGGATATAACACTATCATCGGAGAAGGTGGAGCAAGTCTATCAGGCGGAGAAAAACAAAGAATTTCCATAGCCAGAGCCATGCTAAAAGACGCAGACATAATTATATTTGATGAGGCAACAGCAAATATAGACCCAGAAAATGAAGATAAATTAAAAGAAGCTATAGAAGAGCTTACAAAGAACAAAACAGTCATTATGATTGCCCACAGACTAAAAACCATTAGAAATGCTGATCAAATTTTAGTCTTAAAAGATGGAGAAATAGTAGAACGTGGAAATCATGAAGAACTGATTAAAAATAATGGACTTTATTCTGACCTTATAAATGCAAAAGCTAAGGCGGAATCATGGAAATTAAATAATTAATATAAAGAAATATTTAAAGTCTTTGAACAGTAAAATTTAGATTAGAGGATTTATGCCTAGTAGCATAAGTCCTCATTTTTTATATTCAAATTAATCAATAAAACTCAAAAATACTATAAAAAAATAAAAATTTTGGTTACCAAAGAGGGCAAATTTCACTTTATAAAGTGAGGGGTATTTTGTCATCTTGCTATAAAAAACAAAAATACTTTGAAGTGCCAATATTCTTGAAGTTGCTTATGTGAGATTAGCATATTTCAAATTTAATCCACTAACCAAGATAAAAAAATCATCTTATATAGGAGGTTAAAATGCAAGCAATAAAGATTTATAGTATAAGACTTGCTATGTTATGTAGACTTTATGATCTTAGATTAATTAATGAGAAGGAATATACAAAAATTAAGAATAGGTTAGAAAATGATTAT